>SKER01000048.1_pt2 | contig 143526 bp, 127 predicted proteins | sample 4826961 | NCBI WGS metagenome assembly SKER01 (sample SAMN11008804, study PRJNA524170) | human gut metagenome | biome: Human fecal sample; material: Feces; isolation source: fecal sample from pouch patient p47 | host: Homo sapiens | place: Israel: Tel-Aviv | collected 2016-11-16
CGATAACAAATAATACTGGAATTTGTGGGGATAATTCAAACTTAATAACTGCTGTCCCCAAAATAACTAACATAATCACTAAAATAGTGATCGCTTCACTAAATTTAACGTTCTTCATTTTTAACAACTCCTTTTTAAATTAAGACTAATTAATTCATAAAAGTGAGTTGATAACGAATAATTCCGCCACAATTTTCCATGTTTATCCTCCTAACAAAAAATCCCGCTGATGTTAAAAACATCAACGGGACGATCGAATTAACCGCGGTACCACCCAGCTACGTATAATTATTTATACGCTCTCGTATCAGGTGGTAACGACACTGACTGGGGTCGGACAATTATTAGAACCGCGATAATTCGTAAATCTTCGCCTGACCGGTTCACACATCCCCACCGGCTCTCTGAACACCGAACGAAGTAACTACTGTAACGATAATTGTTGGTATTATAGTAGCGTGACTCTATGAGATTGTCAACACTTTTATTAAAAAATAATGAGATTTAGTTTTTAGCCGGCTTTTCTTTACCATAACCATTGAAGAGGAGGTTTAGTAAGACAGCGGCTAAGCTACCGACAACCACCCCGTTACCAAGGATGATTTGGGCTTCTGTAGGTAAGAATTGGAAAATGTGCGGGTACATCGTTACCCCAAGTCCCAGGCCAACTGAGACAGAAGCCACGAGGATGTTGCCATTATCAGTAAAGTCAACTTTATGCAGGATTTGGATTCCTTGGACACCAACGATTCCAAACATCACAATCATTGCACCACCCAAGACAGGGTTCGGAATAATGGTTGCTAATGCCCCAACCTTAGGAAGTAAGCCTAATACTAACAGCATGAAGGCAGCGTAATAAACCGGCCGACGTGTTTTAACACCAGACATCCGTAAAACCCCGACATTTTCAGAGAAAGTAGAATATGGGAAAGTATTGAACAGGCCACCGAGAACCGCTGCAATTCCTTCAGCCCGGTAACCACGCTCGATATCCTTAGTGCTTAATTCACGACCAGTAACGTCTGCAAGGGCAAAGAACACTCCAGTGGATTCAATCATGGTCGTTAGAGAAACCAGAATCATCGTGATCATGGCCGAGCCATTAAAATGGGGGATACCGAAGAAAAATAGTTGCGGAGCATGTAACCAGGCAGCTTCGCGCACTGGATTAAGGGATACTAAACCCATTGCCCCAGCGATAAATGAACTGATCAGGATCCCTAAAAGGATTGCGATGGAGCGCAAAAATCCTTTTGCCCAGGCATTGAGACACAAGATGATGGCAATGGTGATAAAACCAACGATGAGGTTCTTGGGATCACCAAAGGAATGAGCAGTGGGGTCACCACCACCTAAGTCTTGGAAACCAACCGGTACCAGGGTGAACCCGATGATAGTAATTAAAGAGCCAGTGACCACTGGTGGAAAGAGCTTCTTTAATTTGGAAAAGACGCCCGCAATCAAGAATACAAAGATACCGGCCGCAATAATGGCACCGTACATATAGGTGATACCCAGCTTGGACCCGATTGATTCCAATGGAGTAACGGCTTGAACGGCGCATCCAAGCACAACGGGCAGGCCAATTCCGGTCAGGGCAGTTTGCTTCAGTTGCAAAAGGGTCGCGATCCCACACATGAAGATATCGATGGAAACCAGGTAAGTCATTTGCAAGGTTGAAAAATGCAAATAGTTCCCGATCAGTAAGGGAACCAGAACATCTCCTGAATACATTGCCAGCAGGTGCTGGAAGCCGAGAATAAAATCGCGCCACGAAAAGAAGCGGCCTTTATTAGTAGTTGCTACTGATTGTTCGTCCACAATAATCCTCCCAATAAAAAATCCCTACTTGAGCAAATCAAGTAGGGAATCATCGATTTGCTTATAGTCCAGAGTTTACGGCTCTGGGTAGAAACTCGCCGACCATATTACGGCATTATATAGGCATTAGTGATTGTAATCCTATCACCTGACGACGGTTCGTGCAAGTGTAATGATGGGAACAGTGGTATGATAATAGTAATTGTTTCTAATAATAATTTAATGGAAGGATGCGACGATAATGAGTCGAGCAAAGCTGAGTTCGTGTACAGCCATGTTAGTTGGTAAGGGTGCGTCGATCGATGGTTCAACCATGATTGCCCGGAACGAAGATTACTATGACGGGGTTAACCCGAAAACATTCCAGGTATATCCAGCTAAGGATTATACGGGAGAACATTTTGTTTCCACCTATGATGGACTGGAAATTGATTTGAATGGTCAAGGTTGCCGTTTTACCGCTACGACGAATGGTGATATTCATCATGGCCGCTGGGATGAGCAGGGTATTAATGAATACAATGTGGCCATGTCCGCTTCAGAAACGGAAATGACCAATCCCCGGGTACTCGGTCATGATCCGCTAGTAGAGAACGGAGTCGATGAAGACTCGATGATCTACTTGGTATTGCCATTTGTTAAAACTGCCCGTGAAGGTGTTCAACGGCTTGGTAGTTTGATCGAAAGATACGGCACCGGTGAATCTAATGGGATTGCTTTTTCTGATAAAGATGAAGTTTGGTACTTTGAAACAGCTGGCGGTCACCAGTGGGTTGCCGAACGGATTCCAGACAACGCTTATGCTATTTGTCCAAACATCATGGTGATTGAAGAAATTGACTTTGATGATCCAGACCACTTTATGTATGCTGATGGCATTAAGGAGTTTGTGGAAAAATACCACTTGAATCCATATGATGCTGGTTTTAACTTCCGGCGGATTTTTGGAACTAATGACGAAGCGGACCAATACTACAATACTCCACGGACTTGGTACGGCCACAAATTGTTTACTCCTTCCCACCAGTACGAACCAACAAGCTTGGACATTCCATTCTTTGAACGCCCCGATAAAAAAATTGCCGTTGAAGACGTCGAATTCTTCCTGTCATCACACTACAATGGCACCCCTTATGACCCAACTGGTTCCTACGCTTCAGGGGATGCAAACGACCAACGTAAGTTCCGTTCCATTGCCCTAGACCGGAACCAAAGCTCGTGCATTATGCAAATCCGGAATGATGTACCAGCTGAATACGCTGCTATCCAATGGATTAATTTTGGCTTCTTTGCATATAGTCCATACGTTCCATTCTTCACTAATATTAATGACACGCCAACTGCTTACAACCATGCTGGCAATGAAGTTGATGATTCTGCATATTGGTTGCAGAAGCGTCTCGAAGTCCTAGTCGAACCACACTATCATGACTACATTAACGAAGTGTTAGCTTTCCGGGATGAATGCCAGAGCTTTGGCGTCGGCCAGGTCGACAAGCTGACGGCGGGTGCCGCGGGAAAGAATGGTCAAGCATTGACTGACTACTTAACTGCCGGTAATGATCAATCAGCTGACCACGCTATTAAGGCAACCAAGAAGTTGATGAACTTGCTAATTCATCACGCCCTACTGAATTCCAAGTTCCAGTTTGAACGTGGTGATAACTATTAAACAACGCATTATTAACGGGTGCTAGAAGTCAAAAGAGCTTTTTCTAGTACCCGTTTTTTGATATAAAATTGATAAGAAGGGGGCGAAAAGGATGGTTGAAATCGCACCATTTGGTGTTGAAGCATGGTTAAATAAGTGGGAGAAGAGTGCCCAATACGATATTTCGCAAAGCACCATTGCTTCTTTAACGATGAATGAACTACTCAATCTTGATGGGCATAACGGTCAAGAATTCTACCAAATGCTTGACCGGCAAAAGATGAACTACGGCTGGATTGAAGGTTCACCAGAATTTAAACACGAGGTTGCTAAATTATACGACCACGTTGATCCTGACAACATTCTTCAAACAAACGGGGCTACCGGTGCAAACCTTTTGGCCTTGTACGCCCTAGTTAAATCTGGTGATCACGTCATTTCTGAGTATCCGTCTTATCAGCAGCTTTACGACATACCGCGTTCTTTGGGTGCGGATGTTGACCTGTGGAAGATTCACGAAGCAGATCAATGGTATCCAGATATTGAAGAGTTGAAGCAGCTAATTCGGCCAGACACTAAGCTCATTTGTTTGAATAATGCTAATAATCCAACCGGGACAATTCTTAGTCGCACCTTTTTGGAACAAGTGGTCAACATTGCCAAGTCAGTTGGTGCCTATGTTTTAGTTGATGAAGTGTACTTGCCATTAAATCATCCAGAACGATTCACATCTATTGTCGACCTTTATGATAAGGGGATTGCTACCAACTCTTTATCCAAGACATATTCGATGCCTGGTATTCGAATTGGCTGGACGGCCACCAACGCCCAGTTAGCTGACTTGTTTCGGAAATTCCGCGACTACACAATAATTTGTGGTGGTGTTTTCAATGACCAAGCAGCAACCTATGTTTTGCGGCACCGCGATCAAGTGTTGGCGCGCAATCGGAAATTAGTGTTGGGCAATCTAGCAATTTATCGGGACTGGATCGCTCATGAAGAACGGGCCAGTGTTGTGATGCCTGAAGCTGTTTCAACATCATTCCCCAAACTGGATGTGCCAGTTGATATACGAAGTTTCTGTCGCGGCCTGTTACATGATGAAGGAGTGTTATTAGTGCCCGGTGATGCTTTTGATACACCAGCTCATGTCCGTCTCGGATATTGTGCACCGGAAGCAACATTGCGCGCGGGATTAACACGTTTATCTAAATACCTTCATCAATATGACTAAATAAAAAGCGGAGCACAATATGCTCCGCTTTTTATTATTTCCACCATTTCCGCGTCATCATAAAGATTGCACATAGTAACATCAGCAAAATAGTCACAATGAGAGTGAAGATCCATGACCACCAATCGTTCGCAACTGGAAGTTTAACGTTTTCACCGTAGAAACCAGAAACAATCGTGGGGATGGAAAGGACAATCGAATAAATAGTCAGGTACTTCATCGTTTGGTTTAGGTCACTATCCAATACTTTACTGTAGGCATTAGAGACCCGTGCGGAAACGTCAGAGGTCATCTGGGCCATTTCTAGACCTTGTTGTGCTTCAACGATCACGTCATCAAGGTCATTCTGCTGACGGGATGACATTTTATTGGACATCCGTCGTTTGAATTCCTCTAGTAATGAAACGTTTCCCTTAAGTGAAGTCAAGATATAAACCAAACCAGTTTCAATTTCCATGAATTCACCAATGGCTTTCCGTCTGATCCGATGTTGAATATTACGTTGGATCATTTGCCGCTGTTGGTCAACGCGTCGCAATGGACCAAAGTATTCCGTTGAGAGGCGGTAAAGGACTGCCATCACCAAGCTAAGCTTTTCAACGACACTATCGTGGTGTCCTAGTTGTTTCAATTGATTAGCAATAATACCATTAACAAAGTTGGTTTTGGCATTTGTAAAGGTAATTAAATTATTGGCTGTGATCATTAAACCGATTGGAGCCGTCTGTGGTGCCGTTACCGCGTGAGTTGGCACGTAAACATCGAATATTAACAGGGTGACACCGGCATCGGGATCGACTTCCACTCGGGCCTTTTCATAGGGGTCAATAGCGTAATCAAGCAACTCTTGAGTAACCTCGTATTTTTGAATTAAATCTCGCCGTTCGTGAGGAAGAGGTTCAAAGACACTAATCCACCAGCTGTGAGCATTAATTCGTTGCTTGCTCATCATCGCTATCATCTCCTTAAAAGCACTTATAAATCTATTCAACTATTTTCAGAGATAAAAGTAAAGCATGTTCACCGTGTCAAGGCAAAATTGACGATATTTCCCGGGAAATCAGATATACTGGAACGAGGATTACGAACGGGAGGGACATTCATGTGCACAAGCATTTATCAAGTCACTGATAATCATACGCATTTGTTAGCGCGGACCATGGATTGGCCAGTACTGGCAGTTTCGCCACTGTTTGTGCCGCGTCGGTTTCAATGGGCAACAGCCTTTGATCACCGAGTCTATACCAATAAGTATGCCTTAATCGGTGGCGGTAGTTTGTCTTCCACCAGAATTGATGTTTCCGATGGGGTAAATGAACACGGCTTGATGGCTCAAAAGCTCACATTTGCGAATGGTGCTCATTACGTCGATAACCGTCATGCCAATAAAGTCCAGTTAGCAGCCTACGAATTTATTTTCTGGGTACTAGGTAATTTTAAAACAATCGATGAACTAGAAGCCCACCTTGATGAAGTGGAACTAATGAGCGAATTGCATAGTGACACGAAGTATGGCAAACCAGAACTTCACTTTGCCTTAGCCGATAAAACAGGACGGATAGTGGTCATCGAGCCAACAACTAACCCAATGCAAGTGATTAACAATCCACTCGGCGTTGTTACCAATAGTCCGCATTTTGCTAAACAACTGGCACAAATGAATGACTATGTAGAATTTACTTCTGCATTCAAAGCCGGTCGGGTGCCATTAAATACTCCCCGGGTAACCACTGGACGGCTTTCCGGTAAAACCAATCCACCTGGCTATTACTCACCAAGTGCCCGCTTTATCCGGGCTGCTTACTTAAAGGAACGGGCTGACGTGCCAGCCGATGAGAAAGAGGGCTTAATTTCTGAATGGCATCTTTTAGATAGCGTGACCGTTCCGCAAAATTCACGTCATCAGCGCACCTATTCTGTTTATCGTGCAGTTACTGTGGCCGAAAGCCGTTCTTACTATTTCCAGTCATATCACCGTGGCGATATTACCAAACTGCAGCTAACTGATAATATGTTAACGTGGACGAAGCCCAAGGTTTACCACGTTCCAGATCGTTTAACGGTTCGTGAGGTGAAGTAGTAATGGAACATACACGATGGCAGTTAACGGAACCGGTCAGGATATCCCAGGGCGGTCAGCCTTTACGGTCATTACTACAAAGAACATGGCTAATACCAAAACGATTGGTTCACTACCTCCGAATCCGTCGCAATGTAGTAGTTAATAATCAATATCACCCGATGAATCACGTGGTTCAACCTGGGGACGTGATTCAGATGACTTTTCAGGGCGATGAATTTCGAACCCCCACTGCTAACCAGTATGTGCCAACACTACATTCCCAACTTGGTATTTTATTTGAAAACCGTGATTTACTGGTGGTCAATAAGCCCCGAGGGCAAAAGACGCACCCTAATGATGACGGCGAGACGGGAACTTTAATGAATGATGCTGCTGGCTATCTTGGTGGCCAAGCCTATATGGTTCACCGGATCGATAAGCAAACTAGCGGGGCAATCATTATTGCTAAAAATCCAGTGGTTGTGCCAGTCTTAGATCGCCTCATTGCAGCCGGCAAAATTCACCGGGAGTACTTAGCAGTTGTGGATGGCTTTTTGCAAGGTGCTGGACAATGGCAGTGGCCAATTGGTGATGATCCATCAGATCCATGGCGGCGAAAGGTCGATGGTAAAGGTGCACAACGGGCGGTTACCCATTACCAGACGATTGTGGCAAATCACGATCATTCACTTGTTTGCTTGCGTTTAGAAACAGGACGGACTCATCAGTTGCGTGTTCATCTGGCACACAGTGGACACCCGATTGTCGGGGATCCAATTTACAATCCTAGTTCGCCAGCGGGGATGTTATTACATGCTGCTCACCAGCAGTTAATCGTCCCGTTTAGCATGCAAAATATGGTTATTGATGCACCGCTCCCTGATTATTTTGCCCAGACTCTGGTAAAATATAACCTAGAATATAAAAACAAAGGAGACAGCTGATTGTCACTTTTAAATCAATTATATGGTCCCTTCTTTGATGGTCATAACTGGGAAACAGTGATTACGTCCGGACAGGACTGGTTAGTAATCTTCTCCTTGGTATTAATTGAATGCCTATTGTCCGTTGATAATGCGATTGTTTTGGCGGCCCAGACCAGAGTCTTGCCAAGCCTGAAGGAACAGGAAGAATCCCTCTTCTATGGTATTTGGGGATCCTATATTTTCCGGTTCTTAGTGATTGGAATTGGAACCTACTTGATTAACTTCTGGGAAATCAAAGTCATTGGTTCACTTTACTTGATGTACCTTGTTTATCGTTTTTTTGCTAGTAAACTAAAACACCAAGCTAAACAAACAAAGGTCCATCCTAAAATGCGTAACCGTCACCTTACCGGACGACGGTTGTTCTGGTCAGTTGTTGCTCAAATTGAAATGATGGACATTATTTTCTCCATTGATTCTGTCCTGGCATCATTGGCCATTTCTAGCAACCCAGTAATTGTCCTGATTGGTGGAATGATTGGGATTGCCTGCATGCGGGGCGTCGCTGAAATAATCATGCGTTTGATGCGGAAGATTCCAGAATTGGAACCAATGGCGTATGTATTGATCTTTATTATTGCTATTAAACTTTTCCTGACGATTCCGGCAATTGACATTGAAATTCCATCTGGTCAGTTTGGAATTTTTGTTGTCGGAGTATTTATCGTGACGCTAGTTGCTCACTTTATCCGGAATCCAAAGGGGAAAGGCGATCAACCAACGAAGGAGGATCAAAATGATCGAAGCAACCGCAAATGATTTTAATGAGAGTGTTGCCGGTCCATTAACGGTCGTCGATTTCTGGGCACCGTGGTGTGGACCATGCAAGATGATGGCACCGATTATGGAAAAACTGGAACAACAGTATGATAGTGACATCAAATTCGTCAAAATGAATGTTGATGGTAATCAGGAGATCGCCCAACGCTACAAGGTGATGTCCATTCCATCACTCGTCCTCTTCAGGGATGGGGTTGCTAAAGAAAAAGTTACTGGAGTTTACCCAGAAGCAAAGTTAGCTCATTATTTTGAACGTAAAATCAATGAATAAATGCAAAACCGTTAGTAGGGCAATAAACATTACCTACTAACGGTTTTCCTATTTTTGATTAAAGTGTGGTTCATAAATCTTATAGAAAATAAGGCTCAGAATTAACGTCAGAACATCTGAACAAGCCTGGGCAGCTATAATCCCAGTATATCCAAAGAAGTGGGCGAGAATGGCAATGGAAAAGCCAAAGATCAGCCCTTGACGACTAAAGGATAGCCAGAATGCGGGGGCAGCTTTTCCCATTGACTGAAAGGCGGTAGTGAATACCAAGATGATACCAGCCAGAGTGGTCGTCAATGACAGCCAGCGAAGCATTAATCCCCCTTCATGGACAATCGTTGGATCAGACATGAAGAGTCGGATGACATTGGGGGCAAAGATCAGCAGAACAATCGTTAAGACGATGTTCAATGCGGAAATCACAAAGAGGTCAAAGTGAATGGTTTCGTAAAACCGCTTTTGGTTTTTGGCCCCATAGGCATAACCGATTAATGGCTGCGCCCCGAAGGCAAAGCCGACCATAATCATGACGATAATTGAGTTAGCTTTCATGGCGATCCCCATTGCAGCAACGCTGCTGGCACCGTATGAAATCAGGTAACGGTTAGTCAAGGCTGTCGCAAATGAAACCATGATGTTGGTAATTGATGCGGGGATCCCAATTGCATATATTTGCAATTGCAGGCGACCACTGATTTTAGTTTCGTGAATCGAAGTTGTCAGTTTCTTACTCTTGGTTCTTAGGTAGTAGACTAAGATCACATCAGCAATCACGCTGGAAGTAACAGTAGCTAAAGCCGACCCCGCAGCTCCTAATCCGCATGTAAAGATGAAGATAGGATTCAGGAAAATATTAATTATCGTTCCGGCCATGGAGCCGATCATGGATTGAATAGCTAATCCTTCCGTTCGCAGAATATTGTTTGGCGAAAGACTAAAAATAATAAAAGTAGACCCGCCAGCAATAACTAAGTAATATTCTCGGGCATATTTCCAGGTAGCGGGGGAAGCTCCTAACAGGTGCAGAATAGGCGTTTGAAAGACAAATAGTAGTAGGGTCACAATTAATCCGCAGGCGATGGAGTAATAGAAGCAATATCCGGAGACATTCCGTGCAATCTTATCCTTGTGTTCACCAAAGAGACGGGAAATTAAGGAACTACCGCCTAGACCAAAGATGTCACCAAGGGCAATCATTAAGGTAAAAATTGGGGCACCTTGGGATACCCCCGCCACTAGGTTAGGATTACCGGTTTTCGAAACAAAGAAGGTATCAACCAAGTTATACACGAGCGTAACGGCCATACTCAGTACGACCGGTAAAGCGAGTGTAAAATAGGCCCGCTTGATTGACATATTTTCAAACAAATTATCCATTATATAAACTCCCTAAAATACAAAACGGGTCGCAAATCATTGCACCCGTTAAAGATATAGTCAACACTATCATATTTAAGATTATTATGTAAGAAACTATTGATGAACTTGATATAGATTCTTGGGATGGGGTTCACCCTTAATTTCATGCTTGACGTGTTCAATCATATCATCAGTTAATTGAACAATATGGGGGTCGTCTAGAATATAAAATACGCGTGTGCCAACCTTTCGCGAACAAACAAGTTGATAGCGGCGTAAAATTCCTAATTGCTTTGACACGACTGGTTGGGCAAGACTTAAATCATTAACAATGGTTTTAACGTCAACCTCACCATTATGGTGGCGAAGATAATAGAGAATCTTAATCCGCGTGCTATTACTTAATACCTTGTATATTTTTGCTGCCTCATTGATTAATTGATCTGGTTGGGTCACTAGTATTTACCTTCCTTGCATCTTTGGTGAATATTATATCAAACCGGCCAGACGAACCAAATGACTAATTAAACCGCTGTCGAAGAATACATAAATACCAACTCCAATGTAGACAACTTTCATCATTAACTCACTATACTTATTCATAAAGTGGGTGATGACCGGGATTCGACCAATTTGCTTAATGAGGATTACTACCAAGACCGTTAATACCAGAATAAAAGCTAACGCCAAGCCAAATTGACTTAGTGGTAGACCAGTTAAGACTGGAAGAAAAATAGACAGGTTACACCCCGAGCAAACAGCCAAATAGGTTACCAGGACAATCCAAACTGGGGAATGGGTGGTCTTGTTTTCACCGGCTTCTTCATCATTATCGTGGAGGGCCATATAAATTGGCAGTATCCCTAAGAAGCCCAGTAACCACTCCGGCAAAAATAGGGCTAGAGCTTTTCCAGCGGCAAAACTAGCAGTTACTAATATGGCTACCCCAATGACATAGCCAATGATAACGTCACGAAGGGGATATTGATTAATTAAGCAGAGCAGGATGAAAAAGAAATCAAGGTTTACTGCAATAAACGTAATAAAGATTAACCAGAAATTCATCATTTAAACCTCCAATATTCCAAAAACGATATATTTAGTATTATCAATATATACCGAATTTGGAATATTAGCAAGTTTAATCTTCAAAATAAGTGTAAAGTTGGTCGGTTGTCAGTTTTTCCTTCTCTGCGGCGTTTAAGTCGGCCTTAATTTGACCATCCTTGAGGACGATTAGGCGGTTACCGTAAGTGAGGGCATCTTCCAAGTGGTGAGTGATCATCAGGGCTGTTAAGTGGTCCTTAGTGATTCGCTCATTTGTTGCATGAAGGAGGTTCAGACTAGTATGCGGATCAAGAGCAGCTGTATGTTCGTCCAAGAGGAGAATATCTGGTCGTTTTAACGTTGCCATCAAGAAGCTAAGGGCCTGCCGTTGACCACCAGATAGGGCACCGGTAGCAGTTGTCATTCGGTCCTCCAACCCGTTGTTCATCGTGGCCGCTAACTTGGTAAACCGGGCCATATTCTGCTTTAATTTCCGCATAACCAGGTGTCGCTTTTCGCCCCGTTTAGTTGCTAATAGCATGTTTTCGGCCACCGTCATCCGGGGAGCTGTCCCTAATTTAGGATCCTGAAAAACTCGGGCGAGGAAGCTGGTCCGGTCTTCTTCACTTTCGTGGGTAATATCCTTACCGTTATGAAGAATGGTACCTTCATCTGCGGGCAGGTTGCCACCGATGACGTTAAAGAGTGTTGATTTACCAGCACCGTTTGTTCCCACAATGGTGATGAAGTCACCTTCATTAATGGTGAGGTTGATTCCCTTGAGAATGGTAGTTTCGTTTGAGGTCCCCTTATTGACGATTGTTTTAACGTTGCGTAATTCTAAGATTGCTTTACTCATGTGGACGAACCCCCTTGAGAATTGGTTTTCGAATATTAACCACTTTTTCGAATTGTGGAATCATCATGCAGATGGCCAGCACAATGGAAGAAATCAGGTTGAGGTCATTAGCAGAGAAGCCAAGCTGCAGGACGGCTAATAAAATCAGCCGGTAGATGATAGAACCAAGTGTGACGGCAACTAGCCGTTGATTCAAGGTTAATTCACCAAAGGCCACTTCACCAATGATGATTGAAGCCAGGGCAATAACGATGGTCCCAATCCCCATGTTAACATCTGCATAACCGTTAGACTGGGCAACGAGAGCACCACATAGACCAACCATCCCGTTAGAAACCATTAGTCCCATGTTAATCATTTTGTCTGTATGAATACCTAATGACTTGGCCATCGTGGTGTTATCACCAGTAGCAATGAAGGCTTGACCATAATCGGTTGCTAAGAATAACATCATTAGAATTGTCACGACCGCAATCACAATCATCCCCATGGTAACCGTGTCAAAGTATTGGGGGAGGCTCCGCATGAAGTCTCCGGAAAAGAGGGTGTTGTGGCCAAGGAGAGAGACGTTAGACTTACCCATGATTCGCAAGTTGACTGAGTAAATAGCAGTCATTGTCAGAATCCCGGCTAATAAACTAGGAATCTTGCCCTTGGTGTATAGCAACCCAGTAATTAAGCCGGCGATCATCCCGACCACAATCGCTAAGAGGGTGGCTAACAACGGGTTCATGCCGTGAGCAATGGCGGCGGCAGCTGTGGCCGCACCCAGGGGGAAGGTTCCTTCAACAGTCATATCACAGAAGTCGAGGATCCGGAATGTTAAGTAAAGGCCAAGGCCGAGAAGAGCCCAGAGTAAACCTTGCCCGATTGATGAGACGATTAAATTCATTTGAAGACCTCTCCTTTCGTTTCTGCTTCGTGTTGGAATTGCTTTGGAACTTGTAAGTGGAGCTTCCGTGCTTGCTTGAGGTTTAGCACTGGTTCACCATGACGGATGTATTCGATTGGCATATCGCCGATTTTCTTACCCTTGAGGACGCGGACCGTCATCTGAGCTGACTTCACACCTAATTCGTACTGGTTAACACTGTAAGTGGCCACCCCACCCTGCTTAACCATTGAATCAGCAGCGGGGAAGACTGGTTTGTTAACGGCATTAGCGTTTTTAACGAGCGTCTGCATGGCCCCGGCAACCGTATTATCTTCAGGAACAATCACGGCATCAACTTGGGACAGCATCTGTTCGGAGACTTGGTTTAAGTCATTGCTGTTAGCGATCGAGTATGCCTTTAGGTTAATGTGCATTCTCTTGGCTTCTTTGGCAATTGCTTTGTAACCAGTAACACCGGAACTATCACTTGAAGTATAAATTACACCGAGTGTCTTCATATCCGGCATGAACTGCTTAATCAATTGTAACTGTTCCTTTGCTGGCGCTAAATCAGACACGCCGGAAATGTGACTACCGGGGTGACGGTTATTTTTGACTAACCCGGCACCTTGAGGATCGGAAACCGCCCCAAGAACAATTGGCGTCCGACTATCCGCGTTAGCTAACGCTTGAGCAGCTGGGGTGGTAATGCCGAGCATTACAGACGGGTTATCGTTAGCCAGCTTTGTTGCCATATTCTTTAAGTTGCTTTGGTCACCATTGGCATTTTGATATTCAATTTTAATATTCTTGCCGTTATGGTAACCTTCTTTAGCTAACTCATCGACATACCCTTTGTAGATTTGGTCTAGTGCGGGGTGATGCATCAGGGTTAGTACCCCGACTGTTGGTGTCTTGGATTGCTTAAAGCCACCGTTTTCGGTGAAAAAGGCAACACCTAGGAAACCTAACAGGATGATAATTAATGTGTACATCCGTTTCATAAAACAAACTCCTCTCTAACAAAAAAACGGGGGCCCTCATTTAAGGACTCCCGTTTTGGAATGCAAAATAAAAGTCCGCATGTAGGATCCATGCAGACTGAATGAACGCTAAAACTCAGCCGGCACAGATGCAATCTGTCACATCAGGTTGCATCCATGACGGGACCAACCTGAACTACCGGCTTTGCCAACGATTATTCACAGTTTGAGTTTTAGAAATGCTCATCATATTTTACTTCCTTTGCTTTTGTTGCTCTCAGTATAGCGAAGGATAGAATTACTGTCAATATAAAAATGAGATTTTTTTAATAATTGATGATGGACACTGGTAATAATAGAACCAGCACCGCATGTATGATAGGATAATTGTTGACTTTAAACAAGACATAGGAGATGAACTTCATGGCAGTGTTAGATGTTGAAGGCTTGACGATGAGCTATGCAGACAAGCAATTATATAACGACGCTAGCTTTCAACTAGAAAAACATGAGCACATGGGAATTGTCGGCCAAAATGGGGCTGGTAAGAGTACATTAATTAAAATTCTGATTGGCAAGGTGCTGCCTGTTGCTGGAACGGTAAAGTGGGCGAAAAACGTCAAGATTGGATATCTTGACCAGTATGTTGATATTCCACATGGCATGACTTTGATTGATTTCCTCCACACCGCTTTTGCGGATTTGTATGCTATCAATGACCGGATGAACAAGCTTTATGAAGATTATGCTTCTAATATGGATGAGAAATTATTAACTAAAGCTGGTCGCTTGCAAGAAGAATTGGATGCTCATCACTTCTATGATATTGAAACCGAAGTGGAGCGGGTCATGAATGGTTTGGGTCTAACAGAAATTGGTAAAGATCATGTTGTCTCTGAAATGAGTGGTGGGCAGCGTTCCAAGATTATTTTGGCCAAAATGCTGTTGGAAAATCCAGATGTGATCTTACTTGATGAACCAACTAACTACCTGGATACGGCACACATTGAGTGGCTAATTGATTATCTGAATGACTTTGATGGGGCCGCAATGATTATTTCCCACGATTATGATTTTCTGGAGCAGGTTACTAATACGATTTGCGATGTTGCTTTTGGTAAAATTACCAAATATCGTGGCAGCTTTGAACAGGCAATGCGGCAAAAGGAAGAACGCAAGGAAACTCAAGAGCGTGAATATGAAAAGCAACAAGTGGTAATTGAGAAAGCTGAACGCTTCATCCGAAAGAATAAGGCGGGTTCGAAGTCCACAATGGCGAAGTCACGGGAAAAGATGTTGGCTAGGATGAAACGAATTGACCCGCCTTCGGATAACCTCAAAGCAAGTTTTCATTTTCCATACGAAAACACAGGTTCGGCCAATGCCTTACGCGTAGAAAACTTATCGGTTGGCTATGGGCACCCGCTTTTGAAGCCAGTAACCTTTTCCATGACCATGGGAGAAAAGTTGCTTTTTACTGGATTCAATGGTGTGGGTAAATCCACGTTAATAAAGTCAATTTTGAAAAAGATCCCTGCACTTGGCGGAACAGCTGTCTTTTCACCATCGGCTCGGGTTAATTACTTTGACCAGGACTTGGAATGGGATGATCCATCGTTAACGCCGTTGCAGACAATTCAAAATATGTTTCCCACCATGCAGCCAAAGACAATTCGCCGCAAATTAGCGCAGGCGGGGATCAATGCTGCTAACACTGCTAAACCGCTACACTTGCTGTCTGGTGGTGAACAGACAAAGGTTAAGTTGGCGATCCTGGAATTGACACCTTGCAACTTCCTAATTATGGACGAACCAACGAACCACCTGGATGATGAAACCAAGGATGGTTTAAAGGAAGCCCTTCAGGAATTTCCAGGAAACTTAATTCTCGTTAGTCACGAGCAAAGCTTTTATGAGGGCTGGTTAGACAAGATCTTGAATGTTGAAAAGCTAAGCCTGAAATAATAAGGATGATAAAAATGAAAAAAGAAATCAAAGTAATTATTGTGGGAGTGTTCGCATCATTATTAGTAATTTTTGGGATTTGTGCAGTAACCATTCACCAATCACAGTTATCGGGGATGCCACGTGAGACACACTCGGCTGATATTAGTACGAGCCAATTCATTAAGCAGGTTGCCCCTGCTGCTCAACGTGAACAAAAACGTTACCAGATCCCTGCTAGTATTACGATTGCTCAAGCAGGGCTTGAATCAGAATGGGGGCGTTCCAAGCTAGGATACAAGTATAATAACCTCTTTGGGATGAAAGCCACCAAAGGGGATGAGCGAGTAAGAATGTACACGATTGAAAATATTAATGGTCACAAACGTTACTTACCAGCTTATTTTGCTGTTTACGAAAGTTGGGCAGACTCCATTGATGCGCATACGGATTTGATTATTAATGGTACGCATGATGACCATGCCCGTTTTAAAAGTGTCCGCACGGGAACAGACTACGAAACCGCTGCGCGTGAGTTACAGCGGCATGGCTATGCCACTGATCCTGACTATGCTAATAAGCTGGTTTATGCGATTAAGAAATTTAACTTAGCTCAATATGATCATTAGATAATAAAAAGCTGGATTGCAATTAAACAATCCAGCCTTTTATTGATTCTCCGTAATAGAGAAACCAAGTAGTACTTTATTTTTTGAACACTTTGTATTGTAACGTATTTTGATTTTAAATTGAAGTTATTTTAATAATGAACGGTGTCTAGTTAGTTTCTGTTTGATTGACACTAACCCGGTTACGCCGGAAGAAGTGAACCAGTAAACCAACAACGAGGCCAACTAATGCGGGAACAACCCATGAAAGTCCCATGCTTGCTAATGGTAAGGCACTCCGCACGCCCGCAACCCACAGGCCAAAGGCACTTTGTGAAACTACTGATGGGAAGGCAACAACCATATCGCCAAGAGCCGGAACAACTGTTAATAGAACAACGAAGAAGTAAACAACGCCGTCTCGATGGAAGAGTGGTGATGAAACAGATAGAAGAATCAAAACCATTGCCAGTGGGTAGAGGAACATCAGCATTGGTGTGGACCAAGCGATGATTTGATCTAACCCGAAGTTAGCAGTTAAGAAGGAAGCTAAGCAAGAAAGGGCTAACCAGGTGTGGTAAGAAACCTTTGGGAAGTGCTTGTGGAAGTCTTGAGCGAAGGCAGCAACTAAACCAACGGCAGTAGTTAAACAAGTAACCGTTAATAAGAAAGCTAAGACAACTTGTCCGAAGGCACCAGCATAGTAATTAACTAATTGGTTGAAGGAACACCACCATCGGCAGATAACTTAAAGTGACCCAGTGACATTGCACCAAGGACAATCATTAATAAGTAGATAAAGGCAACAGCGGCCATTGATAATAATCCAGAGAAGGTAACCACTTTAGAAACGGCACCAGGACGTTTAACACCCATTGAACGAACAGCGGTAACAACAGTAACCCCAAAGGCTAAACCAGCGAGGGCATCCATTGTGTTGTAACCTTCCAAGAAACCATTAGTAACAGGTGAAGCAAGGTAAGCGTGAGTAACGTGAGCAGTTGCGGGGTTACCCATTGGACTAACGAAAGCGACAACGAATACTAAGAATAAGAGTGCTAAGAAAGTTGGGTTCAATACTTTACCAACATTGGCAAGAATGCTGTTTTGATGGTAAGAGAAAGCAAATGCTAAGCCAAAGAATACTGCAGAGAAGAGTAATAATGCCCAGCCCTGATCAGCCTTTGGTAAGAAAGGTGCAACTCCAACGGTGAAGGAAACGGTTGCTGTACGAGGAGTTCCGAAGAGGGGACCGATAGTGGCGTGAATTAAAACCATGAAGACAAGGGCAAACCCAACGCCTAGTGGTCGTCCAATATCAAAAACCCCTTCGGCACGAGTAACGGCAACGGCTAATACAGAGAGCAGTGGTAGTAGAACCCCAGTGACACAGAAACCAAGAGCAGCTGGGCCCCAATTAGCACCAGCCAGTTGTCCTAAGTGAAGAGGGAAAATTAAGTTCCCGGCGCCAAAGAACAAACCAAATAGTAATGAGGCAACGACAAGGTATTGTCGGAATGATAATTTCTTCTTTGTAAGATCCTGCATAATCTCTTTCCTCCTAAGAAAATAATCAGAATAATTGCATCTTTCCGATCCCAATAAAAAAGTCCCTTAGTCAAATTGCTTTGACTAAGGGACGCTTGAGCGTGGTACCACCCTATCTTTATGCCAATATTACTACTGACACCTTTCACGTACGGCTAAACAGCGATACGCAGACGCGATAATGGGCGTTTACCATTGAATCTTACTAATAAGGTTAAGATTCAAGCTCGAAAGTGATTTTCTGTTAAGTAGGGAACTGTCTCCTTTCACCAACCGAGACTCGCTTAGAGCTATTACTTAACGTACTCTTCTTTCTCATTGCGATCGAATAATTAAATTTGATGGTTCTTATTCTAATGAGTTTTTAATAAATGTCAACACTTTTTGAGAAAAAAGTTTGTTTTTCTTATTTTTGACCGCTAACCGCATAAGCAGGATCGCCATCTAATGCACGACCAATGGCCCGTTCAACCATTGTATTGGCAGAAGTGTTGGCAATTGCCAGGGGCTTGTCATACCGTTTAGCATGGTGGTTAGCCAACTGGCTGATTCGGTGATGGATCTTATCGATGCAAACAATGACAAAGTTAGCGTCACGAATGGCTCGTTTAATCTTGCTAGAGGAAACATTATCTTCCATCGAGGCATCAAGACCATGGTAGACACCGTGGTGTTGATCGACAACATTCTTCAATTCTTTAACTTGCTTTTTATCTCCTGTAATGACCAGGACAATTTTTTGCTTGAGGTCGTAATCTAATTTTTGAGCGTAATCATGACGCGGGTGCTCAACCTTTTTAGTTTGCTTAGGCTTGGCTGGCTGCTTGGTGGTGTCATAGTCTTGCTTTTCGTGGATCCAACGAATAGAACCATTCTGGGTATCTGCTAAACCATTCCCATGATCAACATAAGCATAATCGATTACCATGCCAGGTTTCAGAGCGCGCCCAGGGAACTTGAATGGGTCAATAACGACCGTATTAGCAGCGTTTTCGTCCAGAATAGAATTGCCCTTCATTGTGGAACTAATTTGGAGAACGTCAGAACCCGGAACAGCAGTCAAAGTAGCGTATTCTAAGACGTTGATTTTGGTTGGTTCATAGTCATCAAGATGTTGACTTGTGACCCGCCGAATTACAGGAAGCCCCCGTACCGTTTGTGTTGGATCTAATTGAACAATGTCCCCGTCGTTAATTGGAAAATGAAGACTGTGTAGAACCGCCTCATTGTAATAATGGTGGTTAATTTCAGCGCCACTTAATTTGCGGTGAACGAGGTACAGGTCATCCGCTGCTAACCGCTCTTCTTGTGAAACCTTTTGTAGTACGGTGACTGGTTCAGCTGAAGCTACTGGTCTTGTCGCATTTACTGGAGTTGTTTCGGGGCCAGTAAGGAGCGATTGATTACTCCTTTGTTGATGATGAGGTTGCTGATGAACGTGCGGGTGACGTTGCCGTTGGACAAAGTGGTGAGCAACCGGCTGTTCATCACTGTGATCGTAATGATTGAGAATATTGATAATCGTATTGAGACTCTTCAGCGTGGTATGTAAACTAGTTTGATCATTACCAGTTTCCTCTAATAACTGAATGAGCTCTTGGCGGTAGTCATAAAGAGCCATTTTTGAGTCATTCCTTTCTAGTGAATACTAATTTAATCATACCAATAAGTGCCATCTATGTCAGGAAAAACGGTTCGTGGTACGGTATAATGATGACGAATTGACAAGAAGGAATGATAAAGATGGCTCAACAACTTATTAAAGTTTTTTCCCATAATGATCTTGATGGCTTTGGGGCACCATTATTGCTGAAAGCTGTTCAACCGACGATGCTTGCTAATGTTGAAATTAGTATGACCAACTGTGGTGCTGGTCGGATTGACGATGAGTTTGCAAAATGGTTGACCACTTCTGAGGCTTCTCAGACAACGGATGTTTACATTATGGATATGACACCAGATAGTGATTATACTTTTCAACAACTCAACAGCAACTTCGCTAATCACTGGCTTGTTTTTGATCACCATGAAAGTGAGGCAGAGTTGCGTAATAAGTACGCAGCTAATAGTATAGTGGCTACTAACCCTGACATTGCACCAAGTGCCACTAGTTTAGTGTGGGACTGGTTGCACCAGCAAGCCCATTTTGCTGACTTGTCAGAGCAACGACAAAAGAATTTAGCATATCTGGTTGAATTGATTCGGGCCTATGATACTTGGGATTGGCAAAATGATCCAGATATGTCTGACCAGGAACGGCAAGATGCTGATAATTTTGACCAATTATTCTGGTTTAACCCATTGCAAGATTCTGCTGCGTTTGTCGAAAATGTATTGAGCACTGATTGGCAAAATTACGCCGCGCAAAATAGCCTGTTGATTAAAACTTTGAATGAGCGTCGTGCAAAATATTTGAAGAGCCATTTGAAAGATACATTAATAACGCAGATTGATGGTCATACGTTTGGGGTAGTGTACGCGAGTGACTATAAGTCGGAAATTGCTCATGAATTATTAAAAGAACATCCTGATGCCGAAGCAGCCTTAGTAATTAGTCCGGTCAGCGTTTCATTGCGGTCCAATGGTAAATTAGATGTCGCCAAGTTTGCGGAGAAATACTTTAATGGTGGCGGTCATGCCGATGCTGCAGGCGGACGCTTGACGGTTAATCCTGTTAAGGTTGGCGAGCAAGCTGTTGTCGATGATTTAGTTGAAACCATTAAAAACCATCAAGAAAGTAACCAAACTGCGGACGAAGGAACATTAGCCGATGATATTGATCCTGAGTTGGCAGAGAAAATGCGGAACTTGTTTAAATAATAAAAGCAGTTTAACTGATTCATCTTTGAACAGCTAAACTGCTTTTTTATTTAGTAATTTAATATTTGATTGATTATTACTTCATCCGGTGTTGATCCATCCGCTTAACAGCATACAAGATTGGCAAACCAACGATTACGATCCCAATGAATAGGACTACTCCAGCCGGGTCATTTAAGATTTCACTGATTAGCACGAAAACACCACCGGCAATCGCCACTAATGGTACTAATGGGTATAGGGGAGTACTGAATGGTCGCGGTCCCTGGTTCTGGTGCCGCAGAATGAAGATTCCAAAGAAGGCGAGTAAGTAGAAACAGTAAACTGTAAAGACACACAGGTCCGACAGGTGGTCGGGGTCGAAGAAGAACATCATGACCGTTGCTAAGGCGACGATGAACAGGGTGGCAACTACTGGCGACTTACCTTTAGGAGTAACGTACGACAGGAACCGCGAGAATGGCAAATCGCCACGCCGTGCCATTGCGTATACAATCCGGGGGAAGGTAATCATTTTACCGTTCAGCGTTCCCATCATCGAGATAATAATACCAGCTGAAAGCAACTTACCACCAATATTGCCGAATGCTTTAACTGCTAAGTAGGCCGTAGCATTTTCGCCCAGGCGGTGAATTTGGTTAGCGGGAAGAAATTTAAGAATCCCAATGGTAATCAAAGTGTAGATAACGAGAACGGCAGTAATCCCAAGCACAATGGCCTTTGGCAACAGCTTTTGCGGATTCTTCATTTCACCACCAAGATTAGCAATTAAGATCCAGCCATCATAACCAAAGAGGGTTGCCAGCACAGCAACACCAAAACCACCAGTTGCGTGTTGAACTTCAGTGACAGTTTGTCCGAAAGCGTGCTGGTTACCCCAAAACAAGCCGAAAATGATAATGGCGGCAATCGGGATCATTTTACCAGCAGTGGTAATGATAGCAAAAATAGCACCGACCTTGTTTTCTAACAGGTTCATAACACCGATTGCTAAGACAGTAATCACAGCCAATGGAATTCGCCATTCAGTACCAAGACCGAAGAAATTAGCCATTAAGATACTCATAAAGCCAGCGACCGAGGCAATGATGGCCGGGCCATAAACAATCACCTGCATCCAACCGGCTAAAAAGCCTAGCAGCCGCCCGTAAATATTTTCAATGTAGACATACAGGCCACCAGTGTAAGGCATTTGCGAACCAATTTCAGCAACCGTTAAACCACCGGTTAAGGTAATTACGCCACCGAACACCCATGCCGCAATGGCAAGTGTTGACGTCCCGGCGCTATCTAAGACTGATCCCTGTTTGAAAAAGATTCCGGAACCGATAATTGTCCCCACGACAATCGAAATTGCCGACCAAAAGCCAAGCGACCGTTTCAAATCTTCTTTAGGTTGCGTATTCATCCTCATTCCTCCATTCAAAATCGGCATAAAAAAGCCGGATTCACTATTAATCAGATGGTATGCTTTGCCAAATGATTAAGTGAACCCGGCTTCTCAATTGAACCGTTTTATAAGTACACTAAAACCACTCAGCCTCGGATAGAGCTAGAGGCTGAGGAAGAAGATTGTTGATTAAAGTTTTGATTAAAAGTTAACATCATAAATCTCCTCCATAGGTACTTACTTGATTGTAAATTAGAATATCATTAGAAAAGTTAAAATGCAACTACTTTTTGCAAATTAATCGATCTTCAATAAATCGCTTGGTTCATGCAATGGAAAATCAGCGTCTGCAATGTTTTGTGGCTGTGAGGAGCCATACAAGGCGCCAGCACACTTAATACCAGCATTATGCGCCGCCTTCAGATCATTAATTGTGTCACCAACATAAACTGAGGATTCGGGGCTAGCACCTAATTTTTTCATTGCTAATAAGATTGGATCAGGATCTGGTTTGTGCTTGTTGGTTTGATCCTCAGTCACGACAGCATCAAACCATTTTGACCAATCCCAAACGTTAGCAAAATGGTGATCGTAGGCATCCTGATTCTTAGACGTTGCAATGGCAATATGGGTATCAGGACGGGCAGCTAATTCTTTCAAAGTGCTAACGACACCATCAAACACCTTAACCTGATCTTCTCGTGAGAAGGCTAATTTACCCCATTCGGCAACCATTTCTGGAATGTCTTCACTGCGAATACCAGCTTGGCGTAGTGAATCAGCACCGGTAATTCCGAAGAGCTTTTTCTTCATTGGTTCCACTTGGTTCGCAGGAACGTGGTAGCCATGCTTTTCCATGACTTCAATCATGGCTGGCATGTACATGTTGTACGTATCAATAAGTGTTCCGTCGATGTCGAAGATAAAATTGGTAATTTGACGTTCCATTCGTTTAACCTCGCAATCATAAGTCTCGTGTATATTTTATAAGAATTGGTCTACAAATGCGAGTAATGTTCTTTAAGAAATATATTGACTATTTTTATAATATTATATAGCATATAGTATGCGATGAGAAATGGAGTGGTGATATGAAAATTCAAATTACTGCAGATCTCCTAGATGGCATGGTTCTTGCGCTGTTGGAACAAAATGACCACTATGGCTACGAATTAACCCAGCAGATTCAACAGGTAGTTGATATTTCAGAGTCAACGATGTATCCAGTCCTTCGCCGTTTGAAGAAGGATGGTTTTCTAACAACCTATGATCAACCTTATCAAGGTCGTAACCGTCGTTATTATCAAATCACGGCTACTGGACGTAAGGACTTAGCAAACATTCGCACATTATGGAGAAATTATAAATTAAAACTTGATTCACTCTTGAATGAACAAAGCGAGGGGGAGAATTCAAAATGAATGCGCGTGAAAAATATATTGCGGAATTAGCCACGTATCTAGGGCCGCTCACGAAAGTTGAACGGGAGGATGCCCTTGAATTCTATGATGAATATATCGCAGATGCTCAATTGACCACGGTTGCTAAAATTGAAGAAAAATTGGGAACTGCTAAACAATTAAGTCATAAAATTCTTGCCGATTACTCGATTAAGACTAACGAACAATCAGCCGCCAATGGTCATCCGGCAAGTCCCCACTCTAATTGGCGAGTCTTTTGGTGGGTAGTATTGGCCATTATTAGTTCGCCATTGCTTTTTGGGGTTGGAATTGCCGCATTAGTGCTCTTAATTACGGTAGCAGCGGTGGCCTTTAGTATCGTGGTAGGGTTGCTTGGCTGCTTCATTGGATTAGCTGCAGCAGCGGGGACTACTTTATATACTGGAATTAGCCTATTGAGCTTCCAGCCATTCGTTGGCCTCTTTTACGGCGGGATCGGATTAAGCTTAATTGGTCTCTTCCTGATTTGTTTGCCACTGTTATATTGGATTACGCGATGGCTTAGTCAGCAAGTCGCTAACTTAGCGAAGTTCTTATACCGCAAACTACAAGAACGGAGGAATAAGCAATGAAAAGATTATTTCAAGTTGGGCTCGCCATCTTAATCGTGGGTTTAATTGCTCTTGGTGTTGGGGGCTTTAACCATGGCAATAAAGCTGTCTCGTTTGAAGGGACCAAACCAGTAATTGTCAATAAAACATGGACACGCTCTAAAGTAGTTAATAAAGAATTCCACCAGATTAATGCTGACTTATCCTCTGCCGATGTCACGATTGTTCGCGGCAACAAATTTCAGATCATTTATCATGGTAAGAATGTGCCTAAAATTCAGGTAAAAAATGGTCAAGCGACAATTAAACAGGATGCTACTGATCGACAGGTTGGCTTTCATTGGTCTAGTAGCCACTATGGGAATGATACAGTGACTATTGTGGTTCCTAAAGGAGTTAAGTTAAGTGGTCGCTTATCCCTGAGTCAGGGAGATTTATATTTGAATAATGTGGAGTTGGATCAATTAACCAGTTCGATTGATGAAGGTGATGTGGCCGTTAATAATGTCAATGCTAATAGTAGTCAATTTAAACTTTCTGAAGGAGACTTTCGGGCCCATCGGCTCACTGTGCACCATCATTGTAAAGTGGTAAATGATGAAGGTGATAATACTGTTCGGGGAGTATCAGCTGAAGGTTATTACTTGCGGACTGATGAAGGTGACAACTCGCTCTTCCACCAGGAACAAGATGGGGAAGACCAAACGGTATTGCAAAAGAATAGCCACGCTACGAATGTTTTAACCTTGATTAGTAGCGAAGGTGACAATAGTATTCACTAAATTAACGGTATGACATAACTTTTCAGTTAAAGATAAGTCGTACAGAAAAGAGCTCTAGTGTTCGGCAGATCCGAATACTAGAGCTCATCTTTGCTTGCGCGGGTTTCTTTCAGGCAAGCTCTTTGTAAGTCTTTAATTATTTGTTGAAGGTACCGGCTTCAACTTGGCGAATGAAGTCAGCCAGATGCTTGTAGTAAACGTCGGGATTATCAACCATGTGGTGATGACCACCATTTGGTGTAGTAACGAGTTTAGAATTAGGAATCAGTTGATCCATCTTCTTAGCGGTGTCTAATGGCATCGTTTCGTGCTCACCAAACGTTAATAGGGTTGGTACCTTAATGTTATGTAATTGATCACGGAAGTGCCAGCTCTTTAACTTTCCGGTGATAACAAATTCATTATCTCCTTGGAAAACGTGATAAACAGCGTCGCCACCGAGGTCCTTCAGGTGTTCTAGCTTAGAAGGCTGCTTCCGGTCGACGTATTCCTTATTCATAACTTCAACATACTGTTGGTACTTAGGGTTGCTGTAATCATTTCGTTGTTCACAATCCTTCATGAAAGCGACTGCCTGAGGCGATAAAGTTTTTTCCCGCAATGCGTTAACATGAGCAACGTATTCGTCAATGTCATCAACCATTGATGAGATAATGGCTCCCTTGAGATGTTGACCATACTTAACAGCGTATTCTTGGACTAACAAGCCGCCCCAGCTTTGACCAATCAAATACATATGGTCTAAGCCCAGCTTTTGCCGCACTTCCTCCACTTCATCAAGGAAGTATTCATAGGTGAGATATTTGTTTGCAATTGCGGGGTCAGAATAGTCTGGTTGGTCTGAGTACAAAGAACCCAATTGATCATACATGGTGACTTGAACGTTTAACTCCTGCTTTTTTAATTGATCAGCAGCGTCTTCCCAGTATTCATGATTACCACCAGGGCCACCGTGTAAAGCTAATAGGTGAATATCACCTTCACCTTGGGTGTTGGTCCAGAGGTGATATCCATTATCCAATGTTAAAATTTTAGTTCCAGTTTTCATCTAATCAATCCCTCTCATTATTGAAAATGATAAACGTATAATAAACAGTCTAGCGCATTTTATTTCTAATTGCGAAAATTATACATTATCGGGAATATCAAATAAAAATAATAGCAGGCCCCAAAACGATATGATGAGTTGCTTTGGGAGCCTGTTCTTTATTTGTTATTGAATTGTTAACTGAGCATCATTCACATCAAGTGTATATTTAACCGCTTCGTTGCCCCTTAACGTGAATTCATAATCAGTTCCATAGATGATCAGACCAAGACGATGGCCTTTTACTAACCGGTGGAAGATAGGCTGCAAATCAAATGATACGGTCACCATTTGGTTAGCCGCTAATTCATCTACCTGGCCGGCACTGTGCCGGTTCTGCAAATTAATGTGCCCACTGGAAATTACCTTAGCAGCAGTCGTCTTCTTTTGCTGCTTGAATTCTCGCAGGTCATCAGTTGCCCAGTGGAATCCTAACTGGAGACCACCACGGTTGATCAAGACTGGTGAAGTGGTGAGCCGCTGGGCAGCTCCTAAATCAACCAGTTCAGCGGACAGTAAGCCGTGATCTAACGAAGAAGCGACCTTGATGGTTAACGTTGGGGTTCCCCGTAATAATAATTCGTGGGATACAGGTGCTGAAGTAAAGTGGCGGCTGAACTGACCGTTATCCTTCATCAATGCGCGTTGCCACTTGGCAGGTGATTGACACCATGCTTTGTACTTGTCAACGGGTTGTTCGTCATCAAATGACTGCGTATCCTGATTGGCTACTGGGTTATTTGTTAGTTGGTTGCCACTCAAGTACCAGCGCCGAGAGGCACCTGTCCAATGGTCATAGGCGGTCCACTTCTCTGCGCTAACATTATCCTGAACAAGGACATTTGGCAATCGCCGATCGGCATCATTATCCAATCCCCATAGCTTATTGGCTAGCCATAGATTGACCATTTCGGAGAAGTCCAGTGATTGAAAGGCGTTGATGTAGATGTGTTGACCCTGGTGAAGGATCAACTTGCTGGTAACTGGTAATTGTTGTAGGCCATCATACAATGCTTTGACGTTGCTGGGTTTAACATTCGTATCATTCAAACCGTGGACCATCATGACGGCACACTTGATTCCCTTAATATACTTACGATAATTACGGGCATCCCAGAAGGCGTTGTAATTACCCGTGGCCCGGTCCATCGCTTTCGCCATTTGTTGGGCATATTTTTGATAGGTGGCTTCAATCCGCTTGTAATCTGCGGGACGTTTTGTCCTGGAGAAGGTTTCATCAGCTAACGTATCCGCGTCTTCACCCTGGAAACCGCCAGCAGCGCGGACCAAACCGTTTTCCCGATAGTAGTCATACCACGAAGAAATAGCTGCTTCAGAAATAATTGCCTTTAGCCCTGCGACGCCAGTAGTTGCAACGGCGGTTGATAAGGTGCCTAAATATGAACGTCCAGTCATGGCCACATTACCGTTACACCACCATGCATCGATTTCAATACCGCTATGACGGTCAGTAAAAGCCCGGCGATCCCCGTGCAACCATTCAACGACGGCCTTCATGGAGTCAGTTTGTTCTGGTGAGCCACAGGTCTGCAGACCATCAGAATCCTTCGTACCAATTCCTGCAGCGTACACGATAGCGTAACCCCGCACCGCCAAATAGTTATTTAGGGTATAGGCCGGGGTAGTTGCAAAACTTTCTGTGGCTTCTTTACTGTGACCAGCAACCAGCTGGTGCTTACTCTTCGCTGGGAAAGTCATTTCAGTCGGAGCATGATAGTTAGGATCCTTGTGAATGAGGGGATGGTTGACGTGATGAGTTGAGATGTCACCCCATTCGTCGTTGGTTCCCTGGTTATATGGACTAGCGGTAAAGACTGCTGGAACCTTTAAACCATGTTCGGTATCCACTGGCCGCATAATCTCAGCCTTTACGAGGTCGGCGTGACCATCAAAATCGGTATCCAAGTCGGTTTCAATATAAACGACTTCACGAATGAACTGAGCTGGGTCAAAGCAGGCCACTGGTTTGCCATTGAAAAATAATGGCTTTTGATCAGCTGGCAGCTTATAGGTCCATGCTAAGAAACCCTCACTAGTGAGCTGGTCCAGATAAATTTGCCCATTTTTATTGCGGGTGTTAAGGAGTAAATAGAAGGCATCAATAACGTCCGCCGTTGTCCATGTCGTGTATTGCCGGTAAGGCAGGCCGATCCTAGTCCAATCCATAAATGGCTGGTCTAAGTGAAAGTCAACGGCTGGTTCGTACTGCAATAACTGGAAGGCTACCCGATAGAAAATATCGGTCGTTAGTGGTTCGTCATCGGCCAGCCAATCGTCGACAGCCTGATCTGCTGTTGCAAGCAGGTCATGAAGCCACTGACGAATAGCAATTGGCTCTTGACTGGCCGTATTGACACGGGTGAGAAAGGTTAACCACATTTGATTAGGATCAAGCTGGTTGGCCTCGTTTCCTCTAAGTAAGTGGAGTTGTTGTAATTCTTTAATTTGCTGTTCAGTACTTGTTTGGCAAATACTAAATTGATGAATATGCACGGAAATCACCTCATTGCTGTGATACTTTAATTATCGCACTGATTTCAGGTAAGGAGAAATGTCATCCAATCGTCACCTATTTGCGACAAAATCAGCGTATAATTTAATTTGCATGAATTCGATTAGGTGAGGAACAACAAATGGGGAAGAATATACTAGAATTTCGTCACGTTGGGAAAAAATATGGTGACAACGTGGTTTTAAAAGACATTAGTTTCGACATTGAAGCGGGTAAATTTTACACCTTGCTGGGACCGTCCGGTTCTGGGAAAACAACCATTTTGCGGATCATTGCTGGCTTTGATGATGCCACCAGCGGGGATGTTTACTTTGATGGTCAACGGATTAATGACGTACCGGCCAACAAGCGGCAGGTTAATACTGTGTTCCAGGACTATGCACTGTTTCCGCATATGAACGTGGCGGAAAATGTCGCTTTTGGACTGCAGATCAAAGGGGTTGATAAAAAAACTATTCAGGAGCGTGTTCACCAGGCCCTCCACATGGTCCGGCTGGATGGCTATGAGGAACGTGAGATTACCGCAATGTCTGGCGGTCAACGACAGCGGGTTGCAATTGCACGGGCAATCGTTAATCGACCCAAGGTTCTTTTATTGGATGAAGCTTTGTCTGCGTTAGACCACAAGTTACGGGTTGATATGCAAACTGAATTGCGACAACTACAGCGGCAATTGGGGATTACCTTCATCTTTGTCACTCATGATCAAGAAGAAGCATTAGCAATGTCTGACCAGATCATGATTATTAATGATGGCAAGATTCAGCAAACCGGGACCCCGGTCGATATTTACGACGAACCACTCAATCACTTTGTGGCGGACTTTATTGGCGAAAGCAATATCGTGCCCGCGGTGATGAAAGAGGACTACCTCGTTAACATTAATGGTCAGGACTTTGAGTGCGTCGATGCGGGAATGAAAACTAATGAACGGGTGGAAGTGGTCCTCCGTCCTGAAGACTTAGATATCACTACTCCTGACAAGGGAAAACTAGTTGCGACGGTGGATACCCAGCTCTTTCGTGGGGTTGATTATCAAATTACTGCTCATGACCTCCGTAATCATGAATGGAAGATCAACTCAATCCATAAGACTACGGTCGGTCAGCAAGTTGGTTTGACATTTGATCCCGAAGATATTCACGTAATGCGGTACAACGAAAGTGAAGCCGACTTTGATGCTCGTTTGGACAGCTATGAGGAGGAAGAATAATGCGCCAAAAAGCAGTTTTTATTGTTCCTTACGCTTTATGGATTGTCCTGTTTGTAATTGCGCCACTTGTTCTGATCCTTTACCAGTCTTTTTTTAACATTGATGGTCAGTTTACTGTTAATAACTACCTGACTTATTTAACGTCTAGTGTTTATCTTAAAATGACGGTTGCCTCTGTATGGTATGCGTTTTTAATCACAGCAGTTACCTTGGTGATTTCGTACCCAACGGCATACGTCCTGATTCACTTACGTAATAAGCAGTTTTGGCTATTACTGGTGATCCTGCCGACCTGGATCAACTTATTACTGAAGACGTACGCCTTCATTGGATTGTTCTCGCGCAATGGGTCGATTAATCAATTCTTGCAATTCGTGGAATTGGGAAGCCACCAATTACTTTTTACGGATGCAAGTTTTATGTTTGTGGCGGCCTATATTGAAATTCCATTTATGGTGTTGCCCATTTTTAACGCATTGGCAGAAATTAATCCTTCATTGATCAATGCTAGTAAAGACTTAGGGGCAACTCAATGGCAGACTTTTCGTTCAGTCATTTGGCCACTGTCACTGCCGGGAGTTAAAGCAGGTATCCAAGCAGTCTTCATTCCGTCCCTTTCCCTCTTCATGATTACCCGGTTGATTGGGGGAAATCGTGTTATCACTTTGGGGACTGCCATTGAAGAACACTTCCTCACCACCCAGAATTGGGGGATGGGGTCGACGATCGGGGTCATTCTAATCATTGCTATGTTTATTGTGATGTTTATTACTGGTGATACTCGGCAGAAGGGAGGACGCCAATAATGAAAAAGCATTCATTAAAATGGAGCACAATTTACTTAGCATTCGTGTTTATTATTTTATATGCCCCCATTATTTACCTCGTGATCTACTCTTTTAGTGCCGGGAAGACAATGGAATCATTCCATGGCTTTTCCTTCCAACATTACATGGACCTGTTTGCTGATACACGGATGATCACAATTGTTATTAATACCCTGTTGGTGGCGTTATTAGCATCCCTGCTGGCAACGATCATCGGAACACTGGGCGCACTCGCCATTAAGGATAGTCATGGTAAGTGGCGAAATAGTTTGATGTCGCTAAATAACGTCTTGATGGTTTCACCAGATGTTATCATCGGGGCTAGTTTTTTGATTTTCTTTACAGTCCTAGGAGTTCGTTTAGGATTTATCTCGGTTCTTCTCTCACACATTGCCTTCTCAATTCCAATCGTCGTCCTGATGGTTCTGCCAAAGTTAAATGAATTGTCGCCAACGTTGGTGGACGCGGCCTATGACCTGGGTGCATCACGGTGGCAGACGCTCACACGGGTGATCTTACCGGCGATCGGTCCGGGCATTATGGCTGGCTATTTCATGGCCTTTACTTATTCACTAGATGATTTTGCTGTGACCTTTTTTGTTACCGGTAATGGTTTTTCAACCCTATCAGTGGAAATTTATTCCCGGGCACGACAAGGAGTGAACCTGGAGATTAATGCTTTGTCCACGTTAATGTTCATCGTATCCCTCCTGTTAGTAATTAGTTACTACTTCATTAGTCAGCATGCCGGTCGACGGCACCACCTGGTTACTGTTAAGGAAGGTGATGCTCAATGAAAAAACTATTATCAGCTTTCGTGGGCATCCTTGTCCTATGCTTGTTATTGGCGATTGGCGACTATACGATGAATCGCCAGACCAGCGGCGGTGGTAGTCATACATTGACTGTCTATAATTGGGGTGACTATATTGATCCCGCTTTGATAAAAAAATTTGAACACCAAAGCGGCTACCATGTTGACTATGAAACTTTCGATAGTAATGAATCAATGTTGACGAAAATTCGTCAGGGCGGGACCAATTATGACGTGGTGGTACCAAGTGAATACACCGTTCAACGAATGAAGAAAGAACACTTGCTGGCACCGCTAGATCATCGCAAGCTGCCAAATCTAAAGTATATTGATCCCCAATTTCTTCACCGGGATTTTGATCCCAGCAATCATTACTCCGTCCCATATTTCTGGGGGACACTGGGGATTGTTTACAATGATCAGAAAATAGCTGGTGACCAAGTGGCTCATTGGGAACAACTGTGGAATCCACAATTGCGTAACAATATCATGCTGATTGATAGTGCCCGTGACGTGTTTGCGGTGGCTTTGATTACGCAGGGGAAGTCAGTTAATACCACGAGTTACCAACAATTGAAGCAAGCTCAAGACCATTTGAAACAATTGACACCGAACGTGAAAGCTATCGTAGCCGATGAAATGAAAATGTACATGGAACAAGGGGAAGCCGCAGTCGGCATCACATATTCGGGGGATGCTCGCGAAATGATGTCCGTTAACCATCATTTGCACTACATTGTGCCAACAGAGGGGAGCAACATCTGGTTTGATAACCTGGTGATCCCGCGGACAGCCAAGAATAAGCAGGGCGCTTACCAGTTTATTAACTTTATGTTGAAGCCCGAGAATGCGGCCCAAAATGCTCGTTATGTTGGCTATGCCACGCCAAATTGGAAGGCTAAGCAGGAATTACCGAAGAAGGTTACGGATGATCAGGCATTTTACCCGCCACACCAGACGATGCGGCACTTGCAGACTTACCATGACTTGTCGTTGAAGACATTAGGGGTATATAACGATTTGTTTTTGGAGTTTAAGATGTTTGTAAAATAAAAGTGCGAGCCAGCAGAGAGCTTGCGAAAGGCTAGCAATTTCTCCTGACGAAGGCGTTCTACGCCTAGGAAGGAGGTTGCTAGCTCTAGCAAGCTCCTGGCGAGCACGTTTCGACTTGGTAGCATGAGAAGGGCTTAGGGTGAGCACGTTTCAACTATGTTGTCTTAGACCTCCTGGTGAGCACGTTTCGACTTGGCAGCATGAGAGAGGCTTAGGCCGAGCACATTGCGACCCGATTGCAGTAGGAACTAGCTCTAGCAAGCACATTTCAACTCCACTTGAAGTTACACTAAATCCACAAAAAAGGAGGACCTTATCGGGGCCCTCCTTTTACATTATTCAGTTTCCACTTTGCGTAATCGGATAATCTTATCTCCTTCACTGACGAACATAATCAGGCAAGAGAAGATCACGACAATCAGCCATTCCATCGGACTAATAGCAGTAACCTTAAATGCCGTTTGCATAAACGGTACATAGGTCAGAATGAGCTGGAAGAGAATCATTAAACCAATCATCCCCCAAGCCTTGCCGCTGATGGTCTTGATTTGTCCAAGAGCAGGCTGGTCAGTCCGAATACTAAAGAAGTAGAAGATCTTGCTGATCACAATCACGTTTACCATCATGGTAGTAGCATTAATCGCATCGGCACCTTGGCCAATGAACCAGTAGTAGCCAATCAAGGCAAAGATTGCCATCAGGGCAGCGACATACCCCATTTGAATAAGGTCATGTCGGTTCATCAACCGTTGTGTCATTGGTCGTGGTTCACGTTCCATGATACCTTCTTCCGCTTTTTCGAAAACAAAGGCAAATTGGATTGTAATTGCGGCAATCAAGTTGATCCATAACAATTGTGCTGGTTGCAATGGAACTTGTTGACCGGTCAAAATTGAGAAAGCGACCACGAGGCCTTCTGCAAACGACGTTGGTAGCAGGAAGAGGATACTCTTCTTGATGTTGTCGTAAATGCGCCGGCCTTCTTTAATTACCGCGGCCATCGTAGCAAAGTTGTCATTTCCTAGGATCATGTCAGCAGCGTCCTTAGCGACGTCCGTGCCCTTGATTCCCATTGCCACCCCAATGTCAGCCTTCTTTAATGCGGGTGCATCGTTGACTCCATCACCAACCATGGCAGTGACTTGTTGCTTCTTTTGCAGGGCGTCAATGATTTCAAGCTTATTTTGTGGGGTCGTCCGGGCGAAGACTTGGGTCTGTAATGCAGTTTCTTGCTGCTCTTCTGGACTTAATTGGTCCCACTGAGCACCCGTGATGGCATGGATAGGCCCGTTCGTTAAGCCGAGTTGCTGGCCAATGGCCCGGGCGGTTTGTGGGTCATCCCCTGTGATCATCTTGACATGGACACCAGCCCGATTCATCTGCTTGAGAGCTGTGATGACCTCTTCACGTGGTGCATCCAGCAGGGCTGCTAAACCTAACAGGTGCACACCCTTGTACAGTTGGTCATGGTGAACTTCTGTCAAAGCAGTTCCTTGAACTGGTTGGTAACCAACCGCGATGACTCGCTTACCGGCTTGTGACCATTCATTAACCCGATTTTGCCATTCTGCCTGGTCAAAGGATGGGTCAGCCAGGGCCGCCATTTCAAAGAGCTTGTCAGGGGACCCCTTCACGAAGACAAACTGTTGACCAGTTTGCCGGTCTTTAGTTAATTCCGCAATGTAACGGTAGTCAGAATCAAACGGTAAGAGGTCAATCTTCTGGTAATTGGACTGGTGGTCGACACCTAACGCTTTATGATACAGCGTTAGGAAAGCTCCATCAGTGGGTTCACCATTAATTTGCCACTTGCCATCATTTTTCGCTAAAACCGTGTCATTGGCCTGGAAGCCAGCTTCCAAGAATAGTTTTAGCTGCTTTGTTAATTTGGCTGGTTGGCCATTGAGCATAATCTTTCCTTGGGGTGCGTAGCCAGTCCCGGAAACGTCATAGTGGGTATTGCCCACCCAAAGTTCCACCGCCGACATTTCATTCTTAGTCAGCGTCCCGGTCTTATCGGTGGCAATGACGTCGACCGATCCTAATGTTTCGACCGCTGGCATTGACTTGATGATTGTCTGATGCTGCTTGGCCATCTTGCTAATGCCGAAAGCTAAGATAACGGAAGTAATGGCTGGCAACCCTTCCGGAATTGCACCAACTAGCATTGCCACAACGGCCAGGGCCAGAGCTGGTAGGGAGTAGATTTGGAGCATGAAGCCGACGATAAAGACGATCACTGAAGCAGTGATGGTGATGTAAGAAACCACCTTACCAACATTACCAATTTCCCGGGTTAGTAACGTTTTCTTTGGCTTGATGTGCGACACTTCTTGGGAAATCTTCCCAATCTCAGTATCTTCGGCAGTGGCGACGACTATTCCCATCCCACTTCCGCTTGTGACCGAAGTGGATGCGTAGGCCATGTTTGTTCGTTCTGCCAGTGGAATATCGTTGTCAGACAAAGCATCTGCTGTCTTGGCGACGGAATTAGTTTCACCAGTTAAGGCGGATTCTTCAATTCGAAGGTTATCAGCTGAAACGATCCGTAAGTCGGCAGGAACGTTATCACCGGCTTCTAAGAAGACAATATCACCAACTACCAAGTCAGCCGCTTCAATGTCTTGCCGTTCTTGGTCACGATAAACAGTGGCGTTTTGCGCCATCATTTCTTTGATTTTGGCAAGGGCGTTGGCGGCACTCGATTCTTGGAAGTAGCCAATCAGGGAGTTCAAGATGACTACGGCACCGATAACAATGGCATCAGTGTAGTGGCCGATAATGATCGTCAACATGGTTGCTACTAACAAAATGTAGATCACAATGTTGTTGAACTGGCGTAAAAACATCTTCCACTTAGGGGTTGTCTTTGCTTCTAAAACGTTGGGGCCATTTTTGCTTAGCCTCGCCTGTGCTTCACTGGTGGACAGGCCATCAGTGAAGCTTGCCAGTTTATTTTGCTGCTTAATTTCATTCAGGGTAAGTTGGTATTGTTTCTTCATTTGTTCTCCTCGTAGTGGGTTTGCATAAAGTGACTAGTTGCTCAGCGCTTGCGCTGGGTAAGAGCGACTTTAGTGTAAACTCATGGTTTATCAGTCCTTCTTATCTTTGGTAAGGATATCTTATCATGACTGAACGTCAAAAATGGTCAAATTAAGATATTCTTAAATACCTGTTCACAGTCTTTTTAAAACTGGTTAACTGCGAGATGAAATCGTTTACAATGTTCATTAGAGCTCATAAAATAAACAGTGTAGATGATGTTGTTTTAATACGAAGGGAAGTAATGGATATGGCTAAAGTTGCAATGGTTACTGGAGCAGGTCAAGGAATTGGTGAAGCAATTGCTAAGCGCCTGGCGAATGCTGGTTACGCAGTCGCCGTAGCTGATTTAAATACTGATAACGCGCAACAAGTGGCGAATGAAATTAAGCAAGCTGGCGGGGATGCTCTAGCTGTGACGGTGAATGTTGCTGACCGTGACCAAATGTTTTCTGCTGTTCAGCAAACAGCTGACCACTTCGGCGGGTTTGATGTTTTGGTAAACAACGCTGGTCTTGGCCCGGTTACTCGCATTAAGGATGTTACTCCAGAAATGTTTGACAAAGTCATGCACGTAAATGTTGCTGGTGATATGTGGGGAATTCAGGCTGCTCTGGAACAGTTTGAAAAGAAGCCACGTCAAGGCAAAAAAGTTGTTGGTAAGATCATCAATGCAACCTCTCAAGCCGGTGTTCGGGGCAATAAGAATGAATTACTGTACTCAAGTACGAAATTTGCTGTCCGGGGTATTACTCAGGTTGCGGCTCGGGACTTGGCAAAGCAAGGGATCACGGTTAATGCCTATGCTCCAGGAATTGTCGACACGCCAATGATGCGTAAAATTGCCGAAGATCAAGGCCTTAAGATGAGTGATTATGAATCATTGATTGCTCTGAACAAGTTATCAGATCCTGATGACGTTGCAAAGGTCGTTGAGTTCCTGGCTTCAGATAAGGCCGACTATATTACTGGTCAAACCATTCTTTGTGATGGTGGAATGCAATTTGAATAATATAAACAAAAGGTGAAGCATCGTTGTGATGCCTCACCTTTTGTTGTCATTATTGGTTCTTCGGTAAATTGGCAAAGATTGCCCCATCGCGCATTATGTCTATTTAGGTAAAATTTTATTGACAATTAACCTTTGCATTTACCATAACTTTTAAATTATTATACAAATGTAATCGTTATCATATATTTCATTAGGAAGGAAGTTATATTATGGGTCAATTAGATGGAAAAGTTGCCATTGTTACAGGAGCCGCTAAGGGATTTGGTTTAGCAACCACTAAAGCCTTCGTTAACGAGGGTGCGAAGGTTGTTATGACTGACGTTGACGACAAGGAAGGCCAAAAGCAAGCTGCTGAAATTGGGGATAAGGTCATCTTTATTAAGCAAGATGTTTCCAAGGAAGAAGAATGGCCACAAGTATTTGAAAAAGCGGAACACACTTTTGGACCAGTTGATGTCTTATTAAACAACGCCGGGATCCTGATCTTTGATAACGCTGAAACGTTTAAACTGGACGACTTCCACAAGATCTTGTCCGTTGACCTCGATGGGGTAGTTTTGGGTCAAAAGTATGGTATTCAGCACATGAAGAAACATGGTGGCTCGATCATTAACCTTTGTTCTATTGCTGGCCTGATTGGTATTCCAAATCTGTTCTCTTACAATGCCGGGAAGGGTGCCGTCCGTCTGATTACTAAGTCAGCTGCATTGTACTGCTGTGAAAAGAAGTACCCAATTCGGATTAACTCTGTCCACCCAGGGTATGCTCACACTCCAATGGTTGATGCTTATCCTGAAATGCGTCAATCACTGGAAGCATTACACCCAATGGGTCGGTTAGGCAGTGCTGATGAAATTGCCAATATGTGTGTATTCTTGGCATCCGATAAGTCTTCATTCTCCACGGGTTCAGAATTTGTCACTGATGGTGGCTACACTGCTCAATAATACTTTGAATGATAACAACTCCTAAAGGCGCCAGCATCGTGCGGCGCCTTTTAGTCACCAAAAAACGGCTAGTGCGCAATGCACTAACCGTTTACTTATTTAATCAGCATTCTTATTTAACTTACTGTGACGGTAACCGTACGTGAAGTAGATAATTAAACCAATCGCGAACCAAATTCCGGCACCAATATAAGTTTCCATCTTGAGTTGGGTCATCATGGCTAAGCAAATCAAACCGGAGAGAATCGGTAAGACTGGATATAGCGGAACCTTGAAGCCACCCCGGTTACCGATATCAGACCGCTTCCGCAGTGGAATGATTCCGAATGAAACCAATGTGAAGGCGAACAATGTCCCAATGTTAACCAAACTGGTTAATTGATCCAGTGAAACCAGGCCACCCATCACAGCAATGATAATAGCGACGATCCACAAGGAAATTTCTGGTGAATGACTCTTCTTATCTAACTTGCCTAAGAAAGCTGGAAGTAAGCCGTCACGACCAATCGCGTAAATTAACCGCGAACTGGAATAGATCATTGCGACCATCATGGTGAACATTCCAATCAGAGCCCCAATTGATAAGAGACCTGCGAGCCAGTCTTGGTGAACCAGCATTAAGGCGTATGATACGGGGTTAGCGACGTCCAACTTCTTGTAAGGAACCATCCCCGTCAATACAATCGCCACGCCCATGTAAAGAACTGCGACGACACCAAGTGTGCCGATGATTCCTAATGGCATGTTCTTCTTGGGATTCTTAACTTCGGCCGCGGATGATGATACACAGTCAAATCCTAAGTATGCGAAGAATCCGGTTGTGGCACCATGAATTACACCGCTCATGTGATATGGCAAGAACGGGTGGTAGTTCTTTGGCTTGATGAAGAACAAACCAGCAATGATGAATACTAAAATGATAGCAACTTTAATAATGACGGCAATATTGTTAACCCGGACCGAAGTCTTTAATCCTCGTGATAGGAGGATGGTAATTAGTAAGACAATAATCACCGCGACAATATTAATGTAAGTGCCGTGGGCCGGATCAAATGGCCCTGACAATGCTTTGGGAATTTTGATCCCAAAACTTTCAATAAAGGAATTAAAGTAGGCTGCCCACCCTGTTGAAACAGAAGCAACTGCTAGCATATATTCCAGAATTAACGCCCAGCCTAAGAGCCAGCCGAAAAATTCGCCAAACACCACGTTACCATATGAGTAAGCACTACCGGCAACTGGTAATGCTGACGCAAACTCAGCGTAACACATCGCTGCTAAGGCACAAACGAGCGCGGACAAGAGGAAGGACAAGGTCACCCCCGGTCCAGCTTGCTGTGCTGCGATTGTTCCTGGCAAAATGAAAATCCCGGTTCCGATAACGGTCCCGATTCCGATCGCCATCAGATCGCGAGCATTCATTGACTTTACAAAGAGCTTGTCTTCACCTAAATACCGATCAAGACTTTCTTTGCGCAGAATGTTTAAGCCCATCTTTTATCCCACCTTTGCTATAATATAGTTCGGTAAACAGTTAATAAAATTAAATATGCTTACCATATACCAACAACAATACAGTCATTAAAATTAAAAGTCAATGAGAAACATTAATTATTTTTAAGGGAGGAACTGACAATGGCAATTGAAGTTACTGCAGGGGCAGTTGTTTATCGACGGAATGATACTGGTGACATTGAATACTTGTTACTGCAAAGTCAGAATAAGGGACACTTCTGGGGTTTCCCTAAGGGTCATGTAGAAGGTTCTGAAACCTTACTGGAAACAGCGCAACGTGAAATTAAGGAAGAAACACAACTCGTCTTGCCAATCGACACCAGTTTCCACGTTTATACCGAGTATGACTTGCCAAATGGTAACCGGAAACAGATGACATTGTATACGGCGGAGTTAAATCAATCTGAAGATATTCAACTACAGGTTGAGGAAATTAAAAACTGTGGTTGGTTCACATACGCGGATGCACGGGAACGGCTAACTTACGATAATCTGAAAGAACTCCTCGATCAAGTTAATACTTACCTGGTAAATAAGGCATAATGGTAAATAAAGTATATGTAATTGCTGGGGCAGCCGGATCTGGTAAAACCACCGTTGCCAACTACCTTCAGCGGCAGTACCAAATGCAACGAGTAATCACTCATACGACACGACCACCACGGTCAAGTGAACAAGAGGGCGTTGACTATCACTTTGAAAGTGAACAATCGATGGAGCGGTTGCACCTGTTAGAAGAGGTGGAGTATGACCATCATCACTATGGTTCGTCAATGGAAAGTTTGGAAGCTGGCTGGTCAACGGGACATGACAATGTGATCGTCCTCGATACGAAGGGAGCGTTGACCTATCATCAAAAGCTTCCTCACCAAGCGATTATTATCTTTTTAACAGTCAGCCGACTAACTGTCTTGGCTAAACGAATGCAGCTGCGTGGTGATCAGCCATCCGCAATCGATTCGCGTCTGCATAGTCGTGAGTATCATCGTGATCTAAATCTACCCAATTACTTAAAGGGGATTGCTAACGTGATTGTAAATGATGACTGGACGACCACCAAACGGCAAATTGACCAATTAATCGCTCAATTAGGTAAATAATATTTCATTTCTGCTATAATGTTTGTTCTTAAGGAGGTGGCATAATGAATGAACTGATTGAACGTGCACATTCTTTAATGAAAAAACATCACTTGCGGTCAACTAAGCAGCGACAACTGATCATTGAACGACTAGTACAAGATCCAGACCGTTACATTAATATTATGGAAGTTGACCGGTTCTTGCGGCAGACATACCCAGGAGTCAGTCATGATACCATTTATCGTAATATGAAAGAATTTGCAGACTGCGGGATCGTCGAGTTATGCGCTAATGGCGATCAGATGCAGGTTAAGTACCGGTGTGATGTTAACCACCACCATCATTTTATTTGTGATGTTTGTGGGAAGGTGCAGGAAATTCAGATGCCACCGCTTGACCAACAATTCTTTGCCCAGCAATTACCAGGAGCAAAAATTACGGGTCATACTTTTGAATTGCATGGGGTTTGTGCTAATTGCCAAAAGAAACAAGGTTCAAAATAACTTCATATTTCCTTAATAATTGTTGACGGAAAAAGCGAGTATGATAGAGCTATGAAAAGGAGCATTTAATATGGCAAAAAAAATACCACCTATCGTTACCCCCTTTGCTCTATTTTCAATTGCCTTAGCATTGGGTGCAACTAACGTTGTGGTTAACAAAGCGACACACACTTCTGAAGGGGCCAAAGTCACACGGACCTCTTCATCATTTAATGATCGGGATCAACAAAATGAGCGGAATTCATCTAGTCGGGCAAGTTCCCAAGATGATGATAATAACCCGCAACAATCAAGTTCCCACGCTACTAATAATAACAATCAGCAAAATACTGATGATAATAACAATGACGATAATGAAACGCGACAGAGTTCGACCCAGAATCATAGTAACAACAATCAGCAAACTGGCAATCAAACCAATAATACTGCTGGGACGAATAATGCGGGCACTAACACTGCCAATACGAATAGCACTAACGATTAGGTGAGGTGAACTGGATTAATGTTTAGCTTTCTAGATATGATTAACTCATCATTGAGTTATTTCAACCTGGACGTTAAGTTAAAAAACCGGATTTATATTGTGCTCGGCTTTTTAGGCGACTGCTACCTGGTTTATGTTACCTTCCGGCTCTTTGCTAACCATGTTTGGTTGCGGGCTTTTCTTTATTGCTTGGCAATGGTGGCGTTAACTTACTTCCTTTATCTTAACTTTGTCTTTTATTTTTTAGGAAAAACCTCGGAATTTGACTTCTTGTCACCAAAGATTGCCAAGGTGACTGGTCAAAAATTTGCAGAGAATGGCACCCCAAGTCGTGGCCGGCGGGAAGATAGTCGTTTTTCGACTGGCTTGGCCAACCAATCTAATGGGCTGTTTGCTGGTGAAGACACAATTCCAGCGCAAGTTGCCATTGATAGTCGTGAGCAGGCAAACCTTCAAGAAGTGGTTGACCGGCTATTAATGGAGCAGATCTTTGTAAATGACTTCAATGGCATGAGCGAAAGGGATATTATTGCGCAATACAAAGAGACGGAGCGACCGGTACAAGCATTGAATACTGAATCAATTCCTCCGTATTTTGAATTGGTCCATGACCCAATGAAACATCGCCTGGAGATTTATATGGGGATGAACCAGATGGAACGTAAGCCCGTTGGTCACATTACTAAGATCGGATTAACCGACGTTCGGGAAGCCCACCAAAAGTACCGAATTTATCTTGCTAACCTGGTTGTAACTGGTGGGCCAAACAAGATTCCGGGACGGAGTGGGACGACGATTATGACCACCGCCGACTATGGCTTGCGGGCCCAAGTCGCTTACCGGGAAAGAAATAGTAGCAATCTTTAAAATACGATACAGATTCCTCGGCATTTGGATGTGCCGAGGAATTTTTATGCTTTCTCAACTCAAAACGTGAGGAGTATAATCAAATTGGAAGAAGAGAAAGGGATTACATGGGGAGTGACCACAGTGTCTTATAAGGTTAATTGACATTGCTTTAAAGAACTTTCCTTTTATCTTAGTTTATTAGTTATGTTAATTTGGATTGCTCCAGTATTTACTGCTACTTCTATATTAGAGGTTTACTTTTGCTTGGCATGTCTACTTTTAGGAATTTATTTCACTGCCAAAATTGTTGTTAAAAAGGTATAGTTTCATGAGACGATAAACAGTAGAGCTTTTTTAAGCTCTATTTTTATTTTGTGAATGATACAAATTCATCATTTTGTCTTTTTATTGAACATCAATCTTAAATTACCCCTGTTGTTTCATATGGACACGATTTATACTATTCATTGCTAAATTGGATAATAAAAGGGGGGAGACACCATGCGAGTAACCAGAACGACACGCGATTTTCAAAACGCATTACTAACGCTACTTGAAGATCACTCATTTGAACGGTTGACAGTTGACCAAATTTGTCGTGAGGCAATGTTACACCGCAGTAGCTTCTATCGTTATTTTCGTGACAAGTATGACTTGCTTGAACAAACGCTCAACAGTCAAGTCAGTCGGGTGATCAATAACAGTGATTCTGAAGAAGATATCATTAACCAATTGATTAACTACATTGCCCAGCACAAGAACGTGTTCCGGCATTTGGCTTCTGAAACTGCTCATAGTTCCTTATATTCAGAAATGATGCACATCATTAGTAAGATTCTTCTGGAACGGCGCCATGAAAAGAGCAATGATACCGTTATTAAATTACTGCAAAGTGCTGATGATCCAGAAATGCTGGCCTACATTTTGTCGGGCGGGATTATTGGAACATTCTACTGGTGGCAAGAACAGAACTATGATGTTTCCATTGATCAGGTTGTGAAGTTCGCCGAAGAAGCGCTCATCTCCTTATCCAATGGGCAAAGAATGATGAGAAAGAAACACGCGTAAGAGGAGAGATAGATATGTGGAGAATGATTAAAGCTGAATTTAGCAATATTCGGCATAATCGTCTGCTCTTGATTTCCACGCTGGTCATCTGTCTGATTCCATTTATGTACAGTATCTTCTTCCTGAAGTCTGTCTGGGATCCATACGGCAGTACTGAAAACTTACCGGTAGCGGTGGTTAATAAGGATATACCAGTCGAGTATCAAGGCCGGACAATGGACGTTGGTAACCAAATGGTCAAGCAACTGCGCCATAATAAACAATTGAAGTGGGAGATTGTTTCACCAGCAAAGGCTAAATATGGGCTGTCACACCGGCAATACTATACAGTTGTGACAATTCCAAAAGACTTTTCTAAGGATGCCACGACCGTATTGCACAAACACCCAACCCAAATGAAGTTAAAATACGAAACCAATGGATCATTAAACTACATTGGTCAAGTTATTAGTCAATTGGGGATGACTAAGTTAAATCAAAAGATTCGCGCCCAGGTTACGGAAGCTTACGCAACGGTGATGTTCCAGGCCTTACATAAAGTTGGGAAAGGAATGTCGACCGCCGCTTCTGGTTCTAAGCAACTAAGCAACGGAATGATGACCTTGCAAGATGGCTTTAACCAATATTTTGCTGGTGTTTCCCAGGTTAATAACGGGGTTCAAACTCTGAAGATGGGGGTGGCTCCACTGGCAGCTGGGGCGCAACAGTTAGCGGCGGGTTCCGCTACTTTGCAAAACGGGCTTGCCCAATACACTGGTGGTGTTGGTCAACTCGGTGCTGGGTTGAATCAGCTAATGGCTAATTCCGGTGCGCTGAACTCTGGTGCTAGCCAATTGCAAGGTGGCTTAGGACAATTAAGTGCTAAGTCAGGTGATCTACAAGGTGGTGCCAGTCAGCTGTCAAATGGTGCTAATCAACTGAACGCTGCTGTTAACGCCAGCTTCGGTAGTATGGACTTTAATGGCATTATGGGTGCCATGAACCAGGCCGATCAATTAAAGGCTGGCTTAGGACAACTCCAAACCGGCTTGAGCCAGGCTAAAGCGGCCTTATCTGGTGTTCAAGAGAGTGCTGGGAAGCTTCAACAAGCTTCTGGGGCACTGCAGGGTGCTTCACAGGCAGGTAATCAATTGCGGAGCGTTGGTCAAAATGATGGTCAAATAGCCGCATTAGCTGGCCAAATTGCTAGTGATTCTCATGCCAGTGCTGAAACTAAAGCTGCTGCCCAACAGATTCAACAAAAGGCCAGTGCCAATGTTTCAACGATCTCAGGATTATCAGGAACCCTTGGTCAATTAAACAGTTTGGGCTCAGCATTAAATGGTATGCAATCGCAATTGAACCAGTTGTCACAAATGAATACAGTCCTTAATAATGCTGATGGGACTTTACAACAAGCTAACCAGCTATTAACGAAGCTGGATGGTTACAAAGGTTCATTAGCAGGAATGCCTGAGCAAGCCCAAAAGCTAAAAGAGGCCACTAGTCAATTATCTTCTGGTGCCACAACGTTAAACGCTGGCGTTAACCAATACACGAACGGCGTTAATACCGCCGCTGCTGGTGCTGGAACCTTAACATCTGGTATTGGTCAATACACTGCTGGTGTTGCTCAAGCCGGTGCCGGTGCCGCAAAGCTAAACGCTAACTCTGGCGCCTTAAACGCCGGTGCTGGTCAATTAGCTGGTGCTTTAGGTCAATTAAATGCTAAGGTGCCTGCTTTAACTGCTGGAATTAATCAATTAGCCGCTGGAACTCAACAGTTAGTTGACAACTCACCACAGTTAACACAAGGGATTGTTAAATTAAATGCTGGAGCAAGTAAATTGGCAGTTGCTTTAGCTAAGGGTGCTCGTCAAGTCACGGCGCTCAAGCCAAACCACAATACCGCGAAAATGTTTGCTGAACCTTCAGTCGAAAAGCACACCAATTACTCATACGTTCCAAACTATGGTCACGCTTTGGCACCTTATGTTCTGTCAGTTGCTTTGTATGTTGGTATGCTGGTCTTCAACTTTGTTTACCCAATTCGACGGGTGGCCTTACCAGGGCAATCAGCTGTTTCATGGTGGGCAAGTAAGGTTGTTGTTGGTGGTTGTGCCGCAATCGCGATGGCAGTTGTTGAATGTGCCATCATGATGGCTTGTGGCTTAACTATTGACCATGTTCCATCATTCTTCTTAACGACCGCAATGTTTGGCCTTGCTTCAATGGCTGTCGTTATGTTCTTATCCATGACCTTCGATAACCCTGGTCGATTTGTTGCAATGGTTCTGCTGATGCTTCAGCTTGGTGGTTCTGGTGGGACTTTCCCAATGGAAGTAACGATGAAGTTCTACAACGTCATTCACTGGTACTTGCCAATGACATACTCCATCTTAGGATTGCGTGATTCGATTTCTGGTGGACTCGGGGCACATTACACAATGTTCTGTAACCTAGTTCTCCTAGGAATCGCAGTAGTCTTCAATTTGCTGTTGCTGTTGACAATGGCCGGAATCTCATCCCACCGTTTCAACGGTCCACAAGTGGCCTCTGATGCAGAAAATGCTCACGGTCCAATGGGTGAGGGTGATGGCTTTACCTCAGATAAAAAGTAAAATAATTAAGGAGTCTGGATTATTTCTCTGGACTCCTTTTATGTTGCAAACGAATTCTTGCCTTTTGGTTAATTCCAGGCGATTCGATTTGGAATGTCACAATCTAATGATAAAATTGACATGAAAGCACTTAATAGTGCACCAAATTTATATGAAGGACGGGATTAGACATGAAGCTCATTATGTATAGCGTTGGTGATAAGGAAGTCCCATTTATTAAGGCGTTTGCAGACAAGAAGGGTTACAACATTAAGATGGTCGACCAGCCACTCAATGATGATACTGTTGACCTAGCAAACGGTTATGATGGGATTTCCATCCAGCAGACTTCTAGTCTGGGAAGTGAAAAGGTCTATGAAAAGCTAGCCAACTTTGGGATCAAACAGATCTCTGTCCGGATGGTCGGTGTAGACATGATTAATTTGGATGCTGCTAAAGCTAATAACTTGAAGATTACCAACGTTCCCGTATATTCACCACGGGCAATTGCGGAAATGGGAGTTGCCCATGCGATGTACCTATTACGGCGGATCGGTATTTTCAAGCAACGGATGCTGGAAGATCACGACTTTGCCTGGAGCAAGGACATGATCTCTAATGAAATCTACAACTTAACAGTCGGAATTGTCGGTCTTGGCAACATTGGGGGAGCAACTGCTCAGATATACAAAGCCTTGGGTGCAAAGGTGATTGCTTATGATCCATCCTACAATGTGGAATACGAACCATTCGTGGAGTACACCGACTTTGACACGGTTATTAAAAACGCCGACATTTTGTCCCTCCACACGCCATTACTGCCTAGCACTGAGAACATGATTGCGGCTCCCCAATTCAAGGAAATGAAGGACACCGCATACCTGATCAATATGGCACGGGGAAAGCTGGTTAACACCGCTGACTTAATTGCTGCTTTGAAGAATCACCAAATTGCCGGTGCTGGTTTGGATACCCTTGCTGATGAAACAACTTACTTTAGTAAGAAGGTTTCGGCTGAAGATGTTCCAGAGGACTTCAAAGAATTAGTCCATATGCCAAATGTCGTTATTACTCCGCATACCGCTTTCCTGACAAAGACGTCTGTCCGGAATATGGTTGAAATTAGCTTGAACGATGCCGTTAAGATCATTAATGGTGGTTATTCTAAGAACGAAATTCGTTTGTAAGACAGCAAAAAAGGACTGAGCTTCAAAACTCAGTCCTTTTTATTACTTTATTTAACAGCATACTTTTCATATTTAGCGTAATCTTCCGCTGATAATTCCAGGGTTAGTAGAGTACCGCTGCTCTGGTATTCGGTATTTAAGATATTGGTATGTTCGTTGAAGTATGATACTACTGCACCATCCTTAAATGGAACCAACATCTTAGCCTCCACGTAATCCTTGAAGAGGTGCTTCCGGATCACGGAGGTCAGCAGGTCAAGCGACTCGCTTTGTTTAGCAGAGATGATGATTCGATCATCACCCTCCATGACTGGATATTCCATTTCGGTCTTGTCAGCTTTATTGAAGACGTAAATCATTGGAATATTCTCAATGCCAATCTGTTTAAGCGTCTTACTGGTGGTCTTCATCATTTCCTCATAGTGGGGGTCAGAAACATCGATCACTTGAATCAAGAGGTCAGCACTTGCAGCTTCGGCCAGCGTCGACTTGAATGATTCCACCAAGTGCGTTGGTAACTTGCTGACAAACCCAACGGTATCAGATAACAGGAAACGCTTCTGGTCAGGCAGGTGCAGTTGCCGAACACTGGTGTCAAGCGTTGCAAAGAGCATGTCTTTTTCGAAAACAGTCTTATCTTCAACCGCACCGTATCGCCGAACCAGGCCATTCATGATGGTGGACTTACCAGCGTTAGTGTAGCCAACTAGGGCTGCCGTTGGGATATTACTCTTTTCCCGTTGCTTTCGTTTAACTTCTTCAGAGCGATCAATCGCTGACAATTCATGACGGAGGTGATTGATTGAACGTTGAATCGTCCGTCGATCCATTTCCAACTGTGTTTCACCAGAACCACGGTTGGTGAAGCCGCTACCTCCACCAGTTTGCTGGTCAAGCCGTTGGTTGGCGGATGTTTGCAAGCGTGGTAAACGGTATTGCAATTGAGCAATCTGAACCTGCAGCTTGGCTTCTTTTGACTTTGCGCGTTCGGCAAAAATCTTCAGGATTAAAGCTGTTCGGTCTAAAACCCGACACCCCAGTTCATTTTCGAGGTTTCGTAACTGGCTTGGTGTCAGTTCATCATTTGTAATTAATGTATGGACATGGTCATTAAAGACCCGTTCTTTTAACTCTTCGACTTTCCCGCTCCCAAAGTAAGTGGCAGGGTTAGGACGGTCAATTGCCTGAGATACCTGACCGACAACTTCCATATGGTTGGCCTGAGCTAACTCAGCTAATTCACGCATCGAATAGTCGAAATCTTCTTGCTCCGTGTTTAAGCCGGAGATCAATACTTGTTCTTCAGTTTGTATGTTTGTTTCCATTGAAGAAAGAATTTCCCCCTTGGTTTAATTATCAGGCACATGTAACTTGTTGAAGAAGTCCACGTGAACATTAGAATCAGTAATCGTTAATTTAGTTAAACTGCCGTTACGTGGTGATTCACTCGGATCGTATTCATTAGAAAAATGTTGCACGATGGAGCGAATTGTTGCTCCGTGAGAAACAACCACGACAACTGAGTCATCCGGTAATTGACGTAAGTGATCAAATCCTTTGTTAATCCGGGTCCAAAACTGTTCGGCATTTTCCGCATCACCATATTTGTCAGCAGCAGCAATTCGGTCCTTCAATTCATCAGGGCCCCAACCGGCAGCCATTTGGGCAAACGTGTGATAACCTTCAACACCGCCCAGCATGTCAGCTAATTCAGCACCATTAGCACCTTCAAAGTAGCCAAAAAATTCTTCCCGGAAGGCTGGCTCTGGAGTTGGTTCCTGGATATCAGTATTCGGATCAGCAGCTAGCAACAACCGAGCTGTTGCCATTGTCCGTGGCAGATCGCTAGCAAAGAGGTAATCAAAGTCCACCGCAGCCAGATTTTTTCCTGCCCGCTTGGCATCTTCAATTCCCTTTTCAGTTAGTGGGGCATCTGCCCATCCTTGCATACGATTGTAGCGGTTAAGATAGGTTTGCCCGTGACGAACAAAGTAAGCAGTAATTGCCAACTTGACCAACTCCTTTAGAAAATAATTCACTCTTCATTTTACCATGAATTGGTCTGAATTAAATCATCAAGCTAGAGCATCTGATTACGTTTGATAATTTGGCGACGTAAGTAGCGAATCAGAGCTAATATGCCAACAACCACTAATCCCAATGCAACCATCGCCAACAGGATCAGTGAGAAGTGCTTCTTAACAAATGGAATTGAGCCGAAGTAGTAACCAATGGTACACCCCAAGATAACCCAAACGGTAACCCCAATAATGTTGCCAATCATAAAACGACGGAGGTCGAAGCGCATTGTTCCAGCAATTAATGGAACAAACGTCCGTACTAGCGGAACAAACCGCCCAAAAGCAACTGCCTTAATTCCGTGGCGATACAGCAGTTCGTGGGCACGGACCATTCCGGGACCCTCCACCCGTTTCTTCAGCCACTTCCAGTGGGAAAGAGAACGACCAATAAAGTAGTTAACGGTGTCACCGATGAAGGCAGCCAAGAAGAAAACGGGCACCACGATTTCCATTTTCAGGAAGGGGTGGAAAGCAATAAACGAACTAGTAAGAAAGACTAGTGATTCACCAGGGAGCCAGGGGAAAACCACCAGACCGGTTTCCATAAAAATTAAGGCGAACAGGAGGACGTAGCTCCAGGGACCTAACCATTCGAACATCGGGATGATGACTTCAGCAAGGTGGGTCAAAATATAAAGAATATGGGCGATGGCGATCACTTCCTTCCCGTTATTTTGTCTTATTCTACCCTTTAATTATATGAAAAGATGACCACTTTGACCAAAATTAACCTTCTTTTAATAGTTGGCTTTGTATTAGGAGCGTTGACTCAGAAATGCTATAATTATTAGACGATTTATTTGCCGGGAGGGATTAGTTTGGTAGAACAATCGGAACAACAATTTGAACAAGCCCACTTGGATCACGTTATTGATGAGGTCAAAAAAGCAGAAACCTCTGCGGAAGGCAAAATCAAGACTGCCAAACGTGATATCAAGGGGATTAATAAGCAGATTGACGATATTCATCTGAACACGACGACTTATTCAGGGATGATGGATACTGCCATGTCCTTCCGTACTCAGCAGCAGATGCTGGATGAACGGCACAATAGTTGGCAACACGCCGCAGATCACCTATCAACTTTGCGGCGATTAGAGAAGAAGCCCTTCTTTGCACGGATTGACTTTCAGGAAAAAGGGAGCGATCATCCGGAAACTATCTATATTGGACTAGCTTCCTTTTCAGACCGTCCTGACCACTTTCTGGTTTACGATTGGCGGGCACCAATTTCCTCTATTTATTATGAAGGAAAATTGGGCAAAGTTTCTTATGATACGCCAGTTGGCAAACAGGAAGCTAATTTAACCTTAAAACGACAATTTCAAATCGAGGACGGGACGATTGTTACTATCTTTGATACTGATGAACAAGTTGGTGACCAGATGCTCTTGTCAGCATTGGGCAACCATTCCAGTACCAAGATGAAGAGTATCGTTACTACCATTCAACGAACGCAGAATGAAATTATTCGGGACACTAAAGATGACTTGCTATTTGTGCAGGGGGCTGCTGGTTCCGGGAAAACCGCAGCCGTCTTGCAACGGGTGGCCTGGTTACTGTACCGCTACCGGGGTAATCTGACTTCTTCACAAGTGGTCCTATTCTCGCCTAATCAATTATTCAACGACTACATCGATCAAGTGTTGCCCGAATTGGGTGAACATAATATGGTTCAAATGACCTACTTCCAGTTTGCTAATCGCCGGGTACCACGGCTCCATGTCCAAACCCTCGGCCAACGCTTTGAAAGTAGTCAGGATCCAATGATGAAAAAAGCGGTTCGCCTGACCACCAGTCTGGATTACTTTAAGGCGACGGGACGTTACGCTCAGCATCTGGGGAAGGCCCACCTTCGTTTCCGTAACATTATGTTCCGCAAAAAAGTCCTCTTTAGTAAAGAGAAAATCAAGGAGATCTATTATTCTTTCAATCAGAACTATAACCTGGGAAATCGGCTAGACGGAACCAAGGAAGCCCTCATCAAGGCTTTGAACCACCGGATTAGCGTGGAAATGCGGAGTAAGTGGGTTGAAGAAGATGTTCAATCCTTGAGTAAGGAACAGATTGACGATATGATGGGCGATCAGCCTCGGGAATTTGAAAATGAAGACCAGCAATTCCGCTTCTTGGCCCGGCAAATTGTGATGGAAGCCCTGACACCAGTAAAGCGGGCCATTGATCATAACTTATGGATCAATATTAACGGTCAGTTTATTCACTTACTACGGGTTACTCCTAAGTTGCTTGATTTAAGTAAATTTGGACTCACGGAAGCTGACTGGACAGCATTTGTTGATCAGACTAAGGAAGAACTGCGCCACGGTCAAATTAGTGCTAGCGGTATTACTATTTACTTGTACCTATATGACTTAATCACCGGCCGCAAAGGGCAGCGGGATATCCGCTACGTCTTTATTGATGAAGTCCAGGATTATGATGCTTACCAATTAGCATACCTGAAGTTCCGCTTCCCATTTGCTCGGTTTACATTATTAGGAGACCTCAACCAAGCCATCTTTACCCATGAGAACAGTCGATCACTATTGCAACAACTGACGACCATGTTTGATCCAGATAAAACGAAGGTGGTTCAATTAACGAAGTCGTACCGGTCTACTAAACAAATCACTAACTTTACCAAGCATTTATTAATGAATGGTGAACAGATTGAGGCTTTTGACCGGAACGGTGATTTGCCGACGGTAATTGTGGATCGAAATTATCAGCATGGCGTTGATTCTCTAGTGAAGACATTGCGGACTGACCAACAGCAGCACGATGCCGTTGCCATTATTGGTAAGGACTTGGCTGAGTGTGAGCAGTTAGCATCGGCACTTAAGCGGCGTAATGTTAAGGCCACTTTGATCCGTACCGAAAACCAACGGCTGGTTGATGGGGTGATTATCGTACCATCTTACCTGGCCAAGGGGTTGGAATTCGATGCCGTGATTGTCTGGAACTGTAACGCAACACAATACCCAGACGATGCAGAACGGCAGCTCTTGTACACGATTGCATCTCGAGCAATGCACCTGTTGACATTAATTTCAGTCGGGCAACCAACGCCCTTATTAAAGGGTGTCCCTACTGATGAGTATCAATTAATTGAAAACTAATGAAGAGGATGAGAAAAAACATTTCTGCTTTTTCTCATCCTCTTCAATGTTACTAATAGTATCGAACTTACCAAGTCTAATCGCGGGAATTAACCAGAGCCTTCGAGGCTAACTACGAACATTTCTGGTGATTCTATCGCCATTCATTGTTCTAGGTTAGTCCACCAGGCTCTTGAAAAGGTTAATTCCCAGCTTCCTTATTTTTGCTTTAATTGTAAGATAACGTTGGCTAATAGGATCAAGGCCCCACCAATTGCCAGAGTGGAAGTGAGTTTTTCAAATCCAAACAGAACTGAGAAGACGGTGGCAAAGAAAGATTCGGTCATGAGAATTAGACTGGCCGTGGTGGGGTCAGTGAACTTCTGCGCGACCAGTTGAAGACTCCTGGCAATGAAGGTGATCACAATGGCGACGATCGCCAGTGGCCATAGTGCTGCCCACCAGTCAATATGACCAAATGATGGTCCTTCAAATAGTAGCGCCAATGGGGTTCCCAGAATAACCTGGACAAAGCCAATTAACGTAATGATTACCCATGGGCTGGAAGCATGACTGGCATACTTAGCAAAGATAATAATCTGAAAAGACCAGCAGACCGCTGATAATAAGGTTAACCAATCGCCAGTCAAGAGAGTAAAGCTTGTACTAGTAACTCCGGTTAAAATCGCCATTCCTAGTAACGAGAGCGGGACAGCAATCCAAATCTGTCGCTGGGGACGTTCATGCCAAAAGAGCCACATAACAAGTGGGGTAAACACCACGTAAGTTACGGTTAAAAAAGCACTTTTGCCGGGAGTAGTGGTCTGCAAACCGGCAGTTCGGAGAAAGAAACCGCAGAAATTCACTACACCGACCATTAGGCCAACACGCAGGTCATAACTTGTCATGTGCCGCAGCTGGCGATGAAAAATAAGCAGGCCAGTGAGAAGACACATCACGCCGCGGACGGCGTTGATGGTTGCTGGCTGCATTCCAGCCTGAACAACCATTTTATTAAAAATATAGGAACTACCCCACATCGCAGTGACGATGAAGAGAGTCAGATTAGCACCTTGTCGTGATAATTTCATTGGGTCAACCGCCTTATTATTAGATCAGCAGGATTAATGTTTCTTCAAAATTGAAAGTGAGTGCAAGTCCGTTTGCATGACGGCGTTGGCAAATAACAGGAGTAAACCACCAATGACTAGTGACCAGCTTAAATGATCATAGCCCATCAGGACAGAAAGCAGACTGGCAAAGAATGATTCGAGCATCAGTAATAAACCAGCGGATGTTGCATCGGTGTACTTTTGCGCAGTGAGTTGCATTCCTTGGGCAATAAAGGTTACTAGGACGGCTAAAAGGACCACGGGGATCATTGCTTGCAGCCAGTGAATATGGGGAAAAGTTGCCTGTTCGGTTGTTAGGGCCGTGATCCATCCGCAGATACTTTGAACGAGGGCAATCATGAAGATAATTACCCAGGGGCTGGATGCCCGAGAAGCCAGCTTACCGAAGTAGATAATTTGGAGGGCCCAGAAGATGGCAGAGATGAGAGTCAATAAGTCCCCATACTGAAGCTGCAAGCCACTGGAAATAACATTGGTCAGGATGGCAATTCCCAGGACTGCAATTGGGAGGACAAAGTATGTCTTCAGTCGTGGCCGTTCATGCCAGAAGAAGAACAGGAGCAATGGTGCTAAGACCACATACATCGTGGTTAAAAAGGCATTGCTAGCCGGCGTGCTGAACCTTAAACCGTCCGTTTGGAGAAAGTAGGCCACAAAGTTAATGATGCCGAGCAAGAGGCCAACTTTAAAATCAAATTTGGTCATCCGCCGTAATTGCGGAAAGAAAAAGATTATGCAACCCAGAACACAGATCGTCCCACGACCGGCATTGAGCATTCCAGAGTGCATACCGGCATTTAATGCCATTTTTACAAAAATATAGGAAAATCCCCAAATGACGGCGACCGTTAACAGCCACCAATTAGCCTTTTTCTTGGTCATTTTTAACCGCTCCCCGTTCAATAAGATAGCAATAATCTAACAGATTATTCACCATAAAGTAAACAAATTTGAAAATTTTCTAAAAAAAGCTTCTTCGTTCCCTTTGCAATCGATTATTATAGTATTATTGTTAACGTTGATATTTTTTTATGGAGGAACGATTATGAAGACAGCTTTGCAGAAGCTACGCAAGGGTTTAAATACCAAACTCGGCTTCTTTCTGCTAGTAGTACTCCTGTTCGGAATCAAAAGTTACTGGGCGTACAGTACTGAATTTAACCTTGGCGTTAAGGGAAGCATTCAACACTTTCTGTTAGCCTTTAACACTATTCCAGGGGCATTAGTTTTTCTAGGGATTGCCCTTTATTTCCGTGGGCGCCTTTCCTATTGGCTGATGTTGATCATTAACGCCCTGCTTTCAACCTGGTTGTTTGCTAATATCTTGTATTACCGCGAATTCTCTGACTTTATTACGTTTAACGTGATTAAGGGTTCCGGGGCCGCTGCAAACAACCTTGGTAAGAGTATTTTAGGGATTATTCGGCCAGTTGATTTTTGCGTTTACCTCGATGTGATCATTCTGGCATTAATTTTACTATTCCATGTTATTCGCGTGGATATGCGTTACTTTAAGATTCGCTATGCTGCCACGATTACCGCACTAGGATTTGTTCTGTTTGGGGTAAACCTAGGGATGGCTGAATCGAACCGGTCACAACTATTAACACGAACCTTCGATAATAACTACATTGTTAAGTACTTAGGGTTACAGGCATATACCATCTATGATGGGGTTAAAACGACTTCCAATAGCGTGGTTAAGGCCCGAGCAAACAGCGATCAATTGAAATCGGTCCGCAAGTTCTTGAAGAGCAACTATGCTGCACCAAACGTTCAATATGAAGGGACGTTACGGGGAAAGAATATTTTCGTAATCCACTTGGAAAGTTTGCAGCAGTTCATGATTGACTATAAACAAGATGGTCAAGAAGTTATGCCGAACTTGAACAAGTTATATCACTCTGATAATACATTGGCTTTTGATAACTTCTTCCACGAAGTTGGACAAGGGAAGACCGCCGATGCGGAAATGATGCTGGAAAACTCGCTCTTTGGTTTACCAGAAGGTTCTGCCATGGTTACCGATGGGACAACGAACACTTTCCAATCAGCACCAGCATTACTACACCAGAAATTAGGCTACACAACCGCTTCGTTCCACGGGGATGTGCCAAGTTTCTGGAACCGGGACAATGCTTATAAGTCATTTGGTTACCAATACTTCTTCTCCAAGGGTTACTACCCGAAGGTGAAGGACCAAGAATTGGGTTACGGATTGAAGGATAAGATCTTCATGAAGGAATCCATGCACTATGTTGAACAGCTACCTCAGCCGTTCTATGCAAAGCTCATCACGGTCACGAACCACTATCCATACATTATTGATAAAAAGAATGAATCGATTCCAGCATGGAAGACCGGGGATGACACCGTTGATTCGTATGTTCAAACGGCCCACTATCTTGATCAGTCCATTGGTGAGTTCCTTGATTACCTGGATAAGTCAGGGTTACGTCAAAACTCTGTCTTGATCTTATATGGTGACCACTATGGGATTTCAAACAACCACCGGCCAGCAATTGCCCAGATTCTCGGTAAGAAGAAAATTAATAACTATGACCTGGCCATGTTCCAGAAGGTGCCATTCATGATTAATGCTCCCGGGTTGAAAGGTGGAATTGACCACACTTATGGTGGTGAAATTGATGTTCTGCCAACGCTGGAAGATCTTCTGGGTATTAGCTCACGCCATTATATCCAGTTTGGTCAAGACTTGCTGTCACCACAACGGAAACAGATCGTTCCGTTCCGGAATGGTGATTGGGTCACTAATAAGTACACTAAGTTTAATGGTGATTACTATCATACTGGCAGTGGCAAGCAGATTAAGAACCCAACTACAAAGCAGAAGAAAGAGTTTGCCAAGATTCAAACCTATGTCACGACTGATCTCGGTCTGTCTGATAAAGTGATGAATGGTGACCTACTACGGTTCTACAAACTCCCAGGATTCAAGAAGACTGATAAGAAGGCTTATACATATAACTTCAAGAAGAGTATGCATAAGTTAGAAAAAGCCCAAAAGAAGCACAAGACGAGTGTGAAGGCGGAAAATAATAATCAATCGACTTACGATGATTACTCCACTGATGCACCCGAATTGAAGGATCAAAATCCAAGCTTCCCTAAGCCATAATTAGTAGGAAGACAGTGACCGCACCGTTGATTGGTCCGGTCACTGTTTTCTTATTTTCAATTAGTGGTACTATTGTAATTAATCGCTTACATTTAATGATGAAGGAACATGCATAATGGATCAATGGATGAATTATGAACAATTTGACCGTCAAACCTGGCACAGCTTTTTCCCAACGGATACGGTGCGGCTTACCCAGGATAATTTGGATGATATCAAGTCGCTTAATGACCGGATTTCGATCGAAGATGTCCAGGATATTTACTTACCGCTGATTAAGATGATTCAGCTGAAGTATCAAAATTACCAGGAATGGCAAATGCAAAAAGCCAACTTTCTGCAGCAAAAAGTTGACCGGATCCCGTATATTATCGGAATTGCCGGTTCCGTCGCTGTGGGCAAGAGTACTATTGCACGGCTCCTTAGTATTCTATTGAATCGCCTTCTGCCGGATAAACGGGTAGAACAAATGACTACTGATGGTTTTCTTTATTCGAATGCAGAACTCAAGCGGCAGGGGATTTTGGATCGGAAAGGATTTCCGGAATCGTACGACATGGAGAAAATGCTGCGCTTCATGAACGATGTCAAGGGTGGTCAAGACGTCGTGAAGGCGCCTACTTACTCACATCAAATCTATGATGTCGTACCGGACAAGCCATTGGTGATTAAGCAGCCTGACATCTTGATTGTTGAAGGAATCAACACATTACAGTTGCCATCTAACCAGCAAATTTATGTTAGTGACTACTTTGACTGTTCTATTTACGTTGATGCTGATCCGGCATTAATCGAACAGTGGTACCTGCAACGGTTTGGCATGCTCTTAGATACGGCCTTTACGGATCCATCAAACTACTATTACTCCTATTCACAAGGGCCACGGGACGAGGCCTTTGCGATGGCAAAACGGGTTTGGCAACAGGTTGATTTACCGAACCTTAATGAATATATTTTGCCCACCCGTAATCGGGCTAATTTCATTCTTCATAAAACTAATAACCATATTGTTGACCGCGTTTACCTGAAACGTGGCTAAAATAAATTCCGACGCTGATTGCTGAATTATTAGCCGTCGGAATTTTTATTACCCGGGAAATTGCTTTGCCGGACGCCTGACCATTGACCAACCATCGGCGAGCTTGTAAACTTATGAGTTAAGAAGAGAAAATTTAAAAGAAGGAAGTGGCAACGTGGCAAAATTGAATCTGGATGCATTTGATAAGATTATCGTCCTTGATTTTGGTAGTCAGTACAACCAACTGATCACGCGGCGCTTACGTGACTTTGGGGTTTACTCCGAATTACTTTCACATAAGTTAACCGCAGAAGAAATCAAGAAGATCAACCCTAAGGGAATTATCTTCTCAGGTGGTCCCAATAGTGTGTACGATCCTGATGCTTTCAAAGTGGATCCTGAAATTTTTAAATTAGGAATCCCGATCTTGGGGATTTGCTATGGAATGCAGTTAATGTCCTATGACCTGGGCGGTAAAGTTGAAAAGGCCGATAACTCTGAATATGGGCGTGCTGATATTGAAGTACTTGATGAAGACACACCATTGTTCAAGGGATTGCCAAAGAAGCAATTCGTTTGGATGAGTCACGGGGACCTGGTAACAAAGGCTCCTGATGGTTTTGAAGTGACGGCCACGAGCAAGAACTGCCCAATTTCATCAATTGCTGATGACAAGCGGAAGTTTTATGGTATTCAATTCCACGCAGAAGTGCGGAACTCTGAATACGGTTTAGATATTCTGCGTCGTTTTGCTTTTGACGTTTGTGGTGCAAAAGCTAACTGGACAATGGATGACTTCATTGACCTGCAAATTGAACACATACGTAAAGAAGTTGGTGACAAAAAGGTTATTTTGGGCCTTTCCGGTGGGGTTGATTCCTCCGTTACCGCTGTTTTAATTCACAAGGCAATTGGCGACCAGCTAACTTGTATCTTCGTTGACCATGGTCTGTTACGGAAGAACGAAGCCGACCAAGTAATGAATGCGTTGAATCGGGATCTCGGCGTTAACATCATTAAGGTCGACGCTGCTGACCGGTTCCTGGGTAAGCTGAAGGGCGTTACTGACCCAGAACGGAAGCGGAAGATTATTGGTAAAGAGTTCATTGAAGTCTTCAATGAAGAAGCCAAGAAGATTCCGGACGCTGACTTCCTCGCTCAAGGAACACTGTACACTGACGTAATTGAATCTGGAACTGACACTGCGCAAACGATTAAGTCTCACCACAATGTTGGTGGTTTGCCAAAGAAGCTTGGTTTCAAGTTGATTGAACCATTACGGAAGCTCTTTAAGGATGAAACCCGTGAACTGGGTGAAAAGCTTGGTATTCCGCATGAACTAGTATGGCGGCAACCATTCCCTGGTCCAGGTTTGGGAATCCGGGTAATTGGTGAAATTACTCCTGAAAAGCTAGAAATTGTCCGTGAATCTGACGCTATTCTTCGTGATGAAATTAAGAAGGCTGGCTTAGATGAAAAGATTTGGCAATACTTCACTGTTTTGCCAGGTATTCGTTCAGTTGGTGTTATGGGTGATGGCCGGACATACGATTATGCCGTTGCCATTCGTGCGGTCACTTCAATTGATGGGATGACTGCTGACTTTGCGAAGATTCCATGGGACGTTCTGCAAAAGATTTCTGTACGGATCGTAAACGAAGTCGACCACGTTAACCGAATCCTTTATGATGTCACGAGTAAGCCGCCTTCGACTATTGAGTACGAATAATTCAGCTTTTGCGCTAGGATAAGGAAAGCCGATATAACGGCATTTGTCGACACTACTCCAATTCAAAAATAAGCAAAAACTGGGTTGTTCCCTGCCAAAAACCCTGCCAAAATATCAACATTTATTTGATAGTAAGCAGCCTTATAAATCAATATATACATGGGATTGATAGCATAGGTAGTTAATTGCCTGTGCTATTATTTTTTCTTAATTGCCTTCCAAATTCATAAATGCATTTATAACTAGACTTAATACCGGATAATTATGTACAATATAAAAAGCGCCCATCATCAGATGAGCGCTTGGGTAACCACTTAATTATGCGTTTAATGTGCCTACTGGGCAGAATGGTAACTGGGAAACCAGTGTACAAAAATGACAATAAGGTAGCTCCTTGTTGTCGAACCGGCTGTGGACGCTTAATAGGCGTCTTTTTTATTTTTAAAAGTTTGGTGGCGCTTCCTAGTTATTGAAAAGGGTCAATAACATACTAATTAAAATTAAATTAGAAAATGATTAGAAAAATGTTGATTTTGAAGATTGTCTCCCGTAAAATTACAAACAATCATTTATGATAAAAATTTCAATTTAAGGAGGCGTTAATGATGGATACTCAAGTTAATGCAACAAAAGAAGCAAATGCTACATATGCTAATTCCTCAAAAGTTAAAGAGACGGCTTATCGAATTTTTGCGGCGGTGGCCAATGCCATTTTAGTCATCTTAGGTGGCGGATTATTAGTTCAAACAATAGGTAACTTGACAGGCATTCACGTGCTGACATTAGTCGGTGCGGAGGCTCAAGTCCTCTTAGCGCCTGCTATTGGAGTGGCGGTTGCTTCACAAATGAAAACAAATACTTTAGTTACTTTTGCGGCAATGGTTGCTTCAACCGTTGGTGCTAATGCGGTTCATTTTACTTCAACCGCTGTTAAAGGTGCGACTGCTACTGGCCAAGCTGCAGTTGCTGCGGTAGGGTCACCAGTATTTACGACTGGTCAACCAGTTTCAGCAGTGCTCGCTGCTGTTGTTGCTGTATTAGTTGGTAAGTACTTGACTGGTAAGACACCATTGGACATGGTTCTTGTTCCATTTGGTGCATTAGCTGTCGGAATTACTTTCGGTTTGATGGTTGCTTCAGTTGTTACTCCAGCATTACTATCTGTTTCTGCATACATTGCTAAGACAATGGAAGTTTCACCAGTTCTTGGATCAGCTGCAATCTCAGTGGTTTGGGCACTGTTCTTAATGACTCCAGCATCTTCTGCTGCATTAGCCGTGGCATTAACCCTGGATCCTGTTTCATCAGCCGCGGCCTTGATTGGAACAACTGCACAATTTGTTGCCTTTACTGCAATGTCCTGGCGACAAAATGACCTTGGTGCCAATATTGCCCAAGGGCTAGTTACTCCTAAAGTTCAATTCCCGAACTTGTTAATCAACCCATACCTGCTGGTTCCATCAGTTGTTTCTGCAGCCGTTTGTGCACCACTGGCCACCGTTATGTTTGGCTTCCGGTCAACATATACGCTTGGTGGATTGGGATTAAACTCGCTTATTGCCCCAATCGCCTACCTTTCTCGTGGATGGGGACAGTTTAGTACCTATATGGCATTTGGAGTTGTTGCGCCTGCTGTATTATCAGTTGCAATGTACTTCTTCTTGAAACGGGCCGGCTTGATTGGTGAACGTCAACTACACCTAGAACTTGTCTAAAAACTCTTTTCAGCCATAATTTTATAGAAAATACTCCTCAGATGAATTTTAAGTTTCTTCGTCAACAAAGTTAAAGAGATTTCCGGCAATTCGTGTTCTTGTAATATAGCTTGCTTGAATTGATGGCGAAGTAGGAAGTCGGCAATGTAAATGTGTAATTGAATTGTGAGGGAACTATTTTTAAAATTAAAAAGCTCTAATATTTTCTCTTGATTTTCTAATGCTTTTACGATAACCTATACACAATTAATCGAAACAAACAAGACGTTGATCGAGAAAGTTAGCAATACTGGCAACAGAAAGCTGGTGGTTGATGCGAACTAGCGGAAGGTATTGCATGGCTGATCACTCGTGAGTCGTATATCGAACGGTTTTCCTAGTAGAATGTACTGGTAGCACCCATTATCGTGCCGGCTAATATCGTGTCAAGCGATGGTTGGTTAAGGCGGCATTTGCCGTAAAGAAAGGTGGTACCACGTTTAAAAGCGTCCTTTTCATTTCCAGTAACTGGGATTGGAAAGGGCGCTTTTAGCATTTATGAAACATTAAAGGTGGTGATGGTCATGTCAGATAGCGACATTATTAACATCAATAAAAAACTAGGAAAATATAATAAAACGAAGCCGGTCATGGTTGTCAAACGAAGGGGCTGACAACCCCGTAGAGGTGACGATGACTGGGCTTCATAGGAGGAACAAACTATGACAAAGCAAAACGTTACCTTGAATGCTAAACAAGAATCATTCGCCCAGGCTCTTTTAACGGCCTATACAACTCAACAACCACTTAAGATGGCTGATTGGAACGGTGTAGTAACTGATGACGACACCGCCTATGCCGTTCAGGATCGGGTAGTTGCACTTAAAAAGCTGCCCACCGGTGGGTATAAAGTTTCTTTGACTAGTAAGAAAACGCAAGACATGTTTGATTCAGACAGCCCATTGTATGGTCAGCAAGTTGATAGTCATTTTCTACCATCGCCGGCTTGTCTATCATTAAAGAAGCAAACAATGGACCCTCTATTAGAGGTTGAATTAGGATTTCGGGCAACTGAAGATCTAAAGCCAGAGGACAGTATGGAGGACCTTCTACATAAGACGACGGTTTGTGGAACGGTTGAATTGCCAGATTGCCGCTTTGCTGACTGGTTCCCAGATTTAAATAAGTTTAACGTGATGAGCGACTGTGCAGTTGGTGGCTTCGTAGTTTATGGCAGCGAACGACCGGCAGATGAGGCCTTTGCGACGGTTGACGATGCAGCTAATGTTAACGTTACGCTGTATCACGACGGCAAAAAGGTCTCAACTGGTCAGTCGAGTGAGGTACTTGGTAACCCGTTTAAGTCACTTGCCTGGTTAGTTGGCAAATTAGCTGATCAGGGTAAAGAATTTCGTGCCGGTCAACTAGTTTCTTCTGGAACCTTCCTCTTGCCCCCACACCTAACTAAGGGGAAGTGGGAAGCTAAATTTGACCATGGATTTGGTGACGTTAGCGTTGCAGTTAGTGACTAGTTATTAGCCAGTTGATTATAAAAGTGATTTACAAGTATACAGTCCCAATAGAAAAGTCATTTTATGCGGCTTGAGCACGGAATTTTCCGCGATTAAGCCGCTTTTTGATTTGTAGGCTAACTGATTTTTCTATCTCTGCTTTATAGAGTGAGATTATGTGAATTCAAAATATATGGTATCTTTTCCTACGATGTTTCAAAGAAGTACAAAAAGGCAGATAACATTATCATTATTTTGCAAAATTTCGTGGAATTTGAAACACTAAATCAATACAATAGCTATAGATTATTACGAATAAGGTTGATTGAATATGCATAATTTAACGTTTATTCCGAACTTGACAGGGGATGACTTAGATCCCTACGTTCGCCTTAATGAAGTCCAACTTTTTCACGCTTCGCAGCCCAGTCTATTTATTGCGGAAAGCCCGAAAGTAATTGAACGGGCCTTACGAGCTGGATACCAGCCATCTTCTCTTTTAGTAGAAGATAAGGTTATGAAACGCGATTTAGCTGATTTGGACCATGAAATGGCCACTAATAACACAGCAGGTCTCGGGCAGACACCAATATATGTCATTAATAGTGCCCAGCTTCGGCAACTTGCTGGTTACAACTTGTTGCGCGGCATGGTCGCTGCAATGTATCGGAAAAGACGACCTGACATAACTGACTTTTTAGCTCAGATGCCTTCTCACCATCCCCGGATTGCTATTCTAGAAAACGTGGTCAATCCGGCTAATGTCGGAGCAATCTTTCGTTCAGCAGCTGCGTTAGGAATTGATGGGGTAATAATTACGAGTGACTCGGCGGACCCCCTGTATCGTCGTGCTTCACGCGCAGCAATGGGGACAGTTTTCCAGGTGCCATGGACCTATATCGATGCGAAGACTTGGCAAGCCAAAGGGATTCAGCTTTTGCATGAGTTAGGGTACCGAACAGCAGCAATGGCACTTCGTCATAACACCGTTAGCATTAATGATTCCCAATTAAATAGAGTGAATAAACTCGCGATTATTTTGGGATCTGAAGGCCCCGGTTTAAGAGAACAAACAATCGACCAGAGTGATTTCACGATTAAGATTCCAATGGCGGCAGGAGTGGATTCTCTAAATGTCGCTGCTGCCTCGGCCTTAGCTTTTTGGGAGTTAGGTAATTTTAAAAATAATTAGTAGTATAAAAGCATGTTCTCAATAATGTGACCGGGAGCATGCTTTTAAGGTTTTCCTTATCTAAATAATAGAAATAAGAAACATAAGTCTTCAATAAAGGTAGAAAATCAACGGTAAAAGGGGGGCCTAGTGTTCGAACAATTCAATCATTACCCCCCCTTTTATACGTATAATAATTCAGTTTTATCTAACCACCTATTACTAGTTGGATAAGCCCAACGCCTTCCGGATATCCGTATCATTAGGCTGCCAACCTTCATAGAGATTGAATAAGACACTATCCCGGGCAATGCGGTACGCTGCTTGACTAGTGAAGTGGTGACCACAGATTGTTTGCTGGTGATCGTTAAACGGGACTTCTTGATCATAGTTGCGGACCGCATCGTCAGAATTAATTAATTGAATCTGCTCCGCCATTCCCTGATAGTTAGCAGCATTCAGCGCCACGATGAGTTTCATTTGGTGACGTGGAAAGTGGAGATATTGGTGGTGCTGCATGGCTACCAGTTGCAGAAAGGTTTTCGTTGACCGGCCGTTACCTTCGCGGAAGGGATGAAGAGTATTAACATTATCTAACAGCTTCATGTATTCATTCGCCGTGGGCTGCTTTCTCTTCAGCATCGGTTGAAGCAACTCATTCTCAATATATTGCCAAGCCAATGGAATCGTCGCTGCCGGCTGGGCAAAGAAGTCCATACCACCAGTACGTTTGTGCAGGTCGTAGTCGGTTCGTACCTGACCAGCCCAGGAGTAAATTGATCCGAATAGTTGCTGGTGAACCAGACAAAGGTCATTGAGTGAACCAATGCGTGGCGCATGGGTCAATATCAGCTGAATCTGTTGGCAGACAGTTTGAAATTCCCAGGTAGCCAGTTGCTGGGCATCATGAATTTCCAACTTGTTCTTCAGACAACCATTTGGATAGCAAAAACGGCGGAAAAATTGATCATTCTCCATTATTAGTCTCTTTTCTGTAAGGAACTCCAAACATTTCTCACACTAACTTATTTACCCTTCTAATTATACCATTGTGCCATGTCCCACTTGGTGTTTGGGGCTTCCTTATCATCATTGATTGCGCTATGATATGCTGTAATATTGAAGAATGTCAGGAGGTTAAAACCATTAATTACTTGATCGGTGTCGACGTCGGCACAACTGCTACTAAGGCGGTTTTATATGATGAACATGCCAATGCACTGAGACGTTTCAGTGCTGGCTATGCCCTGTATCGCGATGCTAGGGGAATGGCAGAACAGGATCCCTTTGCTTTATTGGCTGCAGTGGAACAAGTTATTCATGATGCGGCGGCGGAAATTGACTTTGCTCATGAACAGCTCCTTGCCGTGGCCTTTTCTAGTGCTAATCAGAGTGTCATGATGTTTGACTGTCATTTCAAACCACTGACCCGCATCATCACCTGGGCGGATACCCGAGCAGAAGAAGTTGCCAAGCGGCTCAAACACAGTCCAGCTGGTTCGCAAATATATGCCCAGACGGGGACGCCGATTCACCCCATGTCACCATTGACGAAAATTATGTGGCTAAACCAGACGCAATCAGATAAAGTGGCCCAAGCAGCGTATTTTGTCGGGATTAAGTCCTTCCTGTTCCATCAGTTCTTCGGAGTGTTCAAAACTGATATATCGATGGCTTCCTGTACGGGGATGATGAATATTCAGACCGGCAACTGGGATGATCAGGCATTGTCTTTAACGAACCTGCGAGTAGAGCAACTGCCGGCCATTGTCAGCGGGACAACCCAGGAAAGGGGACTTACTCCCGAAGCTCAAGCCCAGATGGGGATCCCGGTAGACACCCCATTTGTTTATGGTGCTTTCGATGGGGCATTATCTAATTTGGGTGTTGGTGCCATTAAACAGGATACGGTGGCTATTACGATTGGGACATCTGCCGGCGTGCGTGTGGTTACTGACCACCCAGTGATTGATCTGCAGCAACGCCTGTTTTGCTACGCTTTGGATAATGATCACTGGGTAATTGGCGGTCCCATTAATAATGGCGGCTTTGTTTACCAATGGGCGGTTCACCACCTTGTTGACGCTAACGCGGTCCAACATGAAGGCACTGATCCATATACCCTGGCCAATCATGTCATTGCAGGGGTACCAGCTGGTGCACACGGTCTCCTTTTCCACCCTTTCCTTGGTGGGGAACGGGCACCACTATGGAATGCTGATGCACGGGGAAGCTTCTTTGGCCTGTCGCCCCTCCACACCCGGGACGACATGTTACGGGCGGTGATGGAAGGAATCAGTATGAATATCGCCACTGTGTTTGAGGCGGTGAGTGACCTAGTCGGTAAGCCCAATCGAGTTACTGCAACGGGTGGCTTTGCCCGGTCTGTAGTGTGGCGGCAGATGTTAGCGGATGTGCTTGATTGTCCGGTCAACATTCCCAAGTCGTTTGAGTCTGGCTGCCTTGGCGCCGTCACGATGGCGATGAAGAGCCTGGGGATGATTGACCATCTCGACGCGGTAAATTATTTGATGGGCGGCATCGATGCTTATCAACCAGAGCCTGGTGCTGTGGCGGTCTATCACCGCTACCTTCCCGTATTTAAGCAAGTTGAAAAATTGTTGACACCTGCATATTTGGCTATTGCCCACTTACAAAAGCAATCAGAGTGATCAGTTGCATATGACATCAAACATTCCAGGCAGCCAATTCAGCGATTAAATGTTTAAGAAAATAATGATTGTCCAATGACTGGCTGTGATTATCATTAGACCTTGGTAGCTGGAAGAAGGACTTTCATTATCTGTTCGCGGATGGAAGGGTCCTTTTTATTTGCTGCTCGTGAAGAGATATTGATTGACTTTCTCCATCGTTCAATATAAAGTTGAATTATCATAAAATCGGATAATATTTAGGGAGTGGTCCTATGTTAATGTCAATTCAGTCCCAACTCCAAGCACCTGAATACTGTTGTTAATTGAAGTATTTTTGTTGGCTTCTTGTAAGCCTGTTTAATTATGTCTTCAACTGGCAACAGTTTTTTTGTGCAATTAAATAAAGCGAGGTGATAATGATGGCAGCTGCACCGCTGAAAATAGGAATTCTCAACCTAATGCATGATAAGCAGGATACCCAGCAACGGTTTACTCACGTTTTAACAGCAACCGGATTTCCAGTTAGCATTACGTATCTGTACCCACCCATGCACTATACTGGGCGACAGGTTCCAACGACAGTGGCGGCGATCTCAGAGCCATTGGTGATCCCAGAAGTTAAGCAATTCGACGCTTTTATTATCACTGGGGCGCCAATTGAACAGTTGCCATTTGACCAGGTAACTTACATTGATGAGATTCACCATTTAATTGATGAACTTGTAAAGCAACGGATCCCGCAACTTTATATCTGTTGGGGAGCGATGGTCGCCGCTAATTATCTATATGGAATTAAAAAACACTTGTTGCCTGAAAAACTGTTTGGTGTTTATCCAAACCAAGTGTTAGATGACCGCGGATTATTAAATGGCTTGCCCAATGGCTTTTTAGCTCCGCATGCCCGCTATGCCGAGTTGGACTACCGTCAGGTTGTGGACGCTCCAGACCTGATCTTGGAATCCACGACTGTTGGGAACCACCTGTTTTCATTCCGCGCTCGCCATCGACAACAAAATTTCCTGTTTGCTCATTTAGAGTACGGCCGTGATGCTTTGATAAAAGAATACCGCCGGGAAAAGAATGCTTATCCTGATCGCGAATATGCCAAACCACAGCATTATTTTGCTGATCCGGTTCATATGCAGGATCCTCAGTTTAAATGGCAATTAGCCCAAAAATTGTATTTTAGAAATTGGCTACAATCCGTTGCACAGAATGTCACTGACGAACAATTAATAAAGGAGTAATTATTATGACTAAGATTGTTGATTCCATTACTGATTTGATTGGCCACACCCCAATCGTTAAGTTGAACCATGTTGTCCCAGCAGATGCTGCGGATGTCTATGTTAAGCTAGAATTCTTTAACCCCGCTGGTTCAATCAAGGACCGGATTGCCCTAGCAATGGTTGAACAAGCTGAGAAGGATGGTAAGTTGACTGCTGGCGGAACGATCGTCGAACCAACTTCCGGTAATACCGGTGTCGGGCTGGCAATGGTGGCGGCTGCTAAGGGTTACCACCTGGTCATTACGATGCCGGAAACAATGAGTGTTGAACGGCGGAAGTTAATGCAAGGTTATGGGGCTGAATTAGTCCTGACACCTGGTTCTGATGGCATGAAGGGTGCCATTGCGAAGGCGGAAGAGTTAGTCAAAGACAAGGGCTACTTCATGCCAATGCAATTCGACAATCCTGCTAACCCAGCAATTCACGAAGCCACGACTGGTAAGGAAATTGTGGACGCATTTAGTGACCACTTACCCGATGCCTTTGTAGCTGGTGTTGGTACTGGTGGTACCTTAACGGGCATTGGTCATGCCTTGAAGAAGGCCAATGCCGCAACGAAGGTTTATGCATTGGAGCCGGCTGAATCACCAGTCTTGAAGGAAGGTAAGGGTGGCAAGCACAAGATTCAAGGAATCAGTGCTGGCTTTATCCCAAAGGTCCTCGACCAAGACGTTTATGACGGCATTGTTGAAATTAAGAGTGATGATGCCATTGCAATGGCGCGTCAAGTGGCGCATGAGGAAGGAATCCTAGTTGGTATCTCTGCTGGTGCCAATATCAAGGGTGCCATTGAAATTGCAAAGAAGCTTGGCAAGGGTAAGAAGGTTGTGACTGTCTCACCAGACGGCGGAGATCGGTACCTGTCAACTGAATTGTTTGATTACTAAAAAATAATGCCTAGTGGCTCATCCAGTGGCCGCTAGGCATCTTTCATTTGAGGTATTTCTTTTTACGTAGGTACAGGGCTAAGATAATTGTGACGATGGCCGTTAAGCCGATGATCATGGCAAACCCATAACCAGCACTCTTCCAGGGTAGTCCGCCGACGTTCATTCCCATAAAACCACTTATCAACGCCGCCACAGCGATGACAATTCCTGCTGAATCTAAAAATTTCATCAAGTTGTTTAGATTAGAATCCATCATGGCGGTAAATAAACTACCAATGGAATCAAGTAAGTCACGAAAAATGTGAATTGCTTTGTTGAGCCGACGTTGTTGAATTTGAATATTGAGCCGACTTTCTTGAGAAATGTCTGCAATGGTGGGTGATTTGAGAAAGGCGTCTAATGTTTCACCCTGGTCATTCATTGTGTGGTAAAAGAAAACAATGTGGCGAGTTAAATCCGTTAATTTACGTAAGCATGCATTATTGATTGTCGTCCGTGCTACTTTATCAAGCTTGTCAATTTCTGGCTTGTAACTCATTAGAGCCGTTGATAGATTATCCTGGCACTGATCGAGGTAGGCAATGATAAAGCTAGTAACATTATTAGCCGGAAAGTCGTTGGCCTTGATGGCACGGTTATCTGTACAGATAATGGCACGCTGACTATCAAATACAATAATCACGGGAGTCAGTTGTTGTTCAATTGTTGCCAATTCAGGTACAAAGTCGTAGACGACTAATAACTGGGGATTGTTCATGACAGTACTTGTTGTGGTATGAAAACGAGAGACTTCTTCTGGTGATGAGTGAAACTTAAAGGTTAATTTTTCAAGATCGAAGGTATCGCAAACCTGACTGATCTCATCCACTGATGGTTTTACCAACATAATCAAATTAGCTTCGATCAATGGTGATGTCGTCGCTTGGGGTCCAGTAGTTGTGAGTATATAACGTTCAAGCATATTGGCACCTCACTTTTAACCGTGTTTTAAGTAGTCAAATTTTATCATGAATATGTTAATTACAGTGGTAAATACTGATCGATCAAAGAAAATTTTAAGGATTGCGAAAAGCCGGGAAAATGGTATAGTTAAGGTAATTATTTTGCAAAGCGAGGGGAACAAAATGGCTAAGTATCAAGTTGAATTGAGTGAAGAAGACATTCAAATGATCAAGGATTGTCACTCCAAGAATCCTTCAATCATGAAGGCAATGGAGAATGCGAAGAAAGTTGATTAGAGTGCGAGCCAGCAAAGAGCTTGCGGAAGGCTAGCAATTTCTCCTGACGAAGGCGGCTTACGCCTAGGAAGGAGGTTGCTAGCTATAGCAAGCTCCTGGCGAGCATGTTTCGACTCAGTTGCAGGTGAAACTTCATCCGAGCACATTTAACTCGGCTGCAGGCGAACATCTAATCATTAATTACAGTGCAAAATCACACTAGACGGTGGCTTTGCACTTTTTTATTGGGGAGGAATTACTTGTGAAAAAGACACGGATCATTCTTAGTGGTGTATTAGCAGGATTATTACTTGCTTTAACCGCTTGTGGTCAACAGCAAAGTAGCAGCTCAAATAGCAATAACAGCGAATATTCTGCTTCTAAACCAGCTAATAATAATCAGCAGTCCGGAAATGATCAGCAGGCAACTAACAACGGGTCGTTATGGAACAATAAGAAGGGGCAACAGCTGGACAAGTTTATTAACCAATGGGCGCCAACAATGAATCAATCCTATGAGAAGTACAATGGGACCGATGAATTGAAGGTTTCCACAGGGCTATCATATCCGGCTGACCTGAGCAAGGAACAAGTTGATGGTCAATCTGGCCTGATTGGTTGGGCACCTAGTGGTAAGGGTAACTACGAATACAATGTCGTTGCCATTTATAACTACAATGGGACGGAGCCGCCACTCCCGAACCGGATCACTTATTTCTTCTGCTTCCACAATGGCAAGCCAATTGTTCTTGTAGATCAGAGTCGTGACGGTGACCCGAGTGCGCATCCGACAGTAAATAAGGACGTTGAATCTAACTTTGAACGGATTGCCAATGAAAACTAATTAGTATCCACCAGGTCGTCGGTGCCATGATGCACTGCCGGCCTGTTTTTATTGACTGTCCACTTACTGGATAGTTTATTCTTGTTTCTAACACTGGTGTCGGCGTGCCGGAACCAGTATAATGGAACAGTAATGATCGAACGTATATTCTGACTGAGGAGGGTCGCCAATGGACCGTGCAGACTTGCTAAATTATGCTCGTCACCATTTCGGTGTTCAGCCAAGTTACGAATGGGCTGGCTTTCGGGATGACTGTGTCCTCAAATCACCAACTAACGGTCGTTGGTTCGCTTACTTTGGTGAAAAGGAGCGGTCCGCAATTGGCTTGACTGGTGAAGGCAAAGTTTCCTTTGTGGATATTCGCTATGCCAAAGAAGAACATTCACTAATGGCAAAGGAAGGCTTTACGGCTCCTGTTCAGATGACTGGAAATGAATGGGTGGGTGTTATTTTGGATTTGAGTCCTGATGAGTCAACCGTCCACCGTTTGCTTTCACGAGCGTTCACTGATTCTTTAAAAGAGCGCCGGCCAGCGAGTGAGCATTTAATCCATGTGCCCGCTGTCCATCAAGAGACTGTTTATCATGATGCAGCCATTCCCAAGCCCACGCGGCCCATCCCATTTGCCAAGCCTGATGATCAGCAAGATCGTCGTGTCTTGAAAATGCAGCGAATGTATGATTACACGCTATCGCCATTAAGGGGACGGGCAAAAAACTTCTTTCGTCAGGGCCAATACATGGCTGATTATGAACCAACTGGTGGTTCTTATCATGGTTCTATTAATCGTTTTTATGCTACCTACCATGATCTCAACACATTCCAGTTAAAGACCTATTTCTGCTGGCGTACTCAGGTTCGTCATCACAAAATGCAGATGGCCCCCATGGCCTTTTTTACTATTTATATTTATGAGCTGTTGAATTTAATTGGAATGAAGTCACCGCAGGAAAGTTACCAGCAATTAAAGTGGTTTGGTCAAGCCGCCAATGACTATTTAAGTGATCGGATTACTAAGCATTTACAGCAGTGGATTCGTGACTTTGTGATTTATTATCAGTTGGATTCCCAGCTCGTTCAGGATGAGTTCAAAGATGAAATTGCAGATGATCAGGCGTTGGACGTCCTTTTACAACCTGATCAACATGATGATCATGAAGTTACCGAGGCATTGCGTCACTTTGGCTCATACCATCTGGATCACTGTCCATTGTATAAGCAGGACCGGGCAAAACTCGAGAAAGCAGTGGCTTCAACCTGGCAAATGTTGATAGAAGATGCTGACTTTGATGTGGTGAAGAACTTTATCGGCTGGCATGCGTCAGCCGTCTTTCGGCCATTTGGGGATGCCGCTTTTTACTCCCCACACAAGATTACTGACTGTGATTGCCAAATTGATGCTCAACGCCGCTTTACTTGTCATAATGGTCGTTGGACGTATGAATACTATCTTGCCGTTAACAAACGGGGCAAACGGGTTGGTAACTTATTACACGAAATCGATCGCCTGCTGCGGCAGTATTACCGTTTGGGCAGGAAACTTACTCCTAAACCTCTTGATGACCAGCTTGTTAAAATTATTAAGCAAGCCATTGTGAATGCTGACCACGAGCTGAAAGAGGCTCGTCGTCCGAAAATTAAAATTGACTTGTCAAACCTGGATCAAATTCGGGCAGACGCTTCTATTACCCGTGAAAGCCTGCTAACAGATGAAGAACGGCAATTAGAAGCTGCTGATGACCAACCAGCTGCAAAACCAGTTATGTCAGCTTCGGCTCAGCCGGTTCCTGAAGACGTGCCAGCAAGTAATGCGGCACCTGCAACACCAGCTGACAATGACGTGTCTGGGAATAATGACCTGGGATTAACGGCTGATGAAAGTTACCTGTTAACGCACTTATTACGTGGGGATGATTGGCACGCCTACGCTAAACAGCATCACTGGTTAGTTTCTGTGCTGGCCGATGGGATTAATGATAAATTGTTTGATGACATTGGCGATACTGTGATTGAATTTGACGATCATGATCAGCCACAGTTGGTTGAAGATTATGTTGAAGACGTAAAAGAATTGTTATCGGAGGAGGATTGATGATGCCAACAAAGCAAAAACGGGTACCTAAACGAATCGCCCAAACCGTTCTTAACTCTTTGAAGGGTGGTGTTGTACCACGAATTGGGTTACCTTACGTAACGGTTGGCCGGAAGAATGAGATTGCGGCCTTATTGCATGACGTCGATATTATTTCAGAAGGTGGCGCTTCATTCCGCTTCATTGAAGGTCGCTATGGGTCTGGAAAGAGTTTTCTTTTGCAGACTATCCGGAATTATGTCATGGATCGCGGATTCGTTGTGGTTGATGGCGACTTATCACCAGAACGCCGTCTTCATGGTGGCGATGGTAAGGGTCTAGCAACCTACCGAGAACTTATTCAGAACCTCTCTACCAAGACGCGGCCAGAAGGTGGGGCCTTGAACCTTATTCTGGACCGGTGGATCAACTCAGTACAAAGCAAAGTGGCATCTGAACAGGGCCTGCAACCTGATGATCCAGCCTTTGAAACTGCAGTGGATAAAAAAATTTACAAGGTCATCTCATCTTTGAGTGAATTGGTGCATGGCTTTGACTTCGCTCACTTATTGAATATGTACTACCACGCTTATGTGACTGACGACCAAGAGACGAAGGCGAAGGTTACAAAATGGTTCCGTGGTGAATATAACCGCAAGACGGATGCTAAAAAGGAGCTCGGCGTTAACATCATTATTTCTGATGATGATTGGTACGAATACTTGAAATTGTTTGCTTCCTTCTTCCGTCAGGCGGGCTACCAGGGGATGATGATCATGATTGATGAATTGGTCAACATCTACAAGATTCCGAATAGCATTAGTCGCCAGTACAATTACGAAAAAATCTTGACCATGTATAACGACACCTTGCAAGGAAAGGCTAAGTATCTGGGTATTATTATGTGTGGGACTCCGCAAGCTATTGAAGATAAACGACGGGGAGTATATTCATATGAAGCGCTCCGTTCACGGTTATCTTCTGGGAAGTTCTCCCGTGAAGGAGCTCGTGACATGTTTGCTCCTGTCATTCATTTGGAACCACTAACCGCCGAAGAAATGATGGTGCTGACCGAAAAATTAGCTAATATGCATGCTGGCCTATATGGTTACCAAAGAACGATTAGCGAAGATGACTTAGCTACTTTTATTAAGATTGAATATGGTCGGATTGGTGCTAGTTCGAACATCACACCACGGGAAGTCATTCGTGATTTCATCGAGTTGCTCGATATCCTATGGCAGAACCCAGACACTGATGTTGAAACACTCCTGAAGTCAGACCAATTTAACTACACCAAGTCTGAAGCAGTTTCTGATAAGAAAGACGACGGCTTTGCCGAATTTACGATTTAACCCGAAAGGAGGGGAATGACGTGGATGTTTTTTCACGGTATGCGCCCTTTGTGCAAGATTATATCTATCGTCAGGGGTGGCAGAACCTACGGGCAATCCAACAAGCGGCTGGGGATGCCATTTTCAATACCGACCAAAACGTGTTACTTTCCGCGCCAACCGCGTCTGGTAAGACGGAGGCGGCCTTTTTCCCAATCCTGACGCTGCTTGACGAAGAGCCACCATCGTCAATTGGGGCACTCTACATTGCACCCTTAAAGGCGTTGATCAACGACCAATACCAACGGCTCAATGATCTTTGTGCAGAACCAGGAATCAAAGTTTGGCGCTGGCATGGGGATGTTGCCCAGTCACAAAAGCGTAAATTATTACGACATCCGTCTGGTATTTTGCAGATCACTCCCGAATCATTAGAATCTTTGATGCTGAATAAGCACATGGATATTCCAAGCTTGTTTGGCGATCTCCGCTTTATCGTGATTGATGAAATTCACTCAATGCTGCGGGGCGATCGCGGCGGGCAAACCTTCTGCCTGATTGAACGGTTAGCCCGTTTAGCAGGTTGCCATCCCCGGCGGATTGGCCTCTCTGCCACGATCGGTGACCCGACAGCAGCCGCTAATTTTCTTGCCGCTGGCACTGGGAAGGGGACCGTTACACCAAAGACCGGTGATACCCATGAAGTTTGGCGGCTCTCAATGGAGCATTTCTATCAGGATCCCCACCAAGCTGGTCAGGATGACGATAGTAATGAAAACACTCAACCGGCTTTGGAAGAAGCAACGGATAAGGCGCCGACAATGGCAGACCCGGGATTAGCCTATATTTTTGAACATACTCGCGGTAAAAAGTGTTTGGTATTTACCAACAGTCGTGAAGAGTGTGAAGCAGTTTGTCAGGCATTGCGTTCTTACTGTGCGGCCAACCATGAACCTGATCGCTTCATGATCCACCACGGGAACCTGTCAACCGCCTTTCGTGAAACGGCTGAAGAGGCCATGCGTGATGACAATGTCATGATGACGACCTGTGCTACCGCTACTCTGGAATTGGGAATCGATATTGGGCGCCTCGAACGGGCCTTTCAAATTGAAGCGCCGTTTACTGTCTCTGGATTTCTCCAGCGGATGGGGCGGACTGGTCGGCGGGGTAACCCACCTGAAATGTGGTTTGTAATGCGGGAAGAGCACCCCGAGTCGCGGGCGATGCTACCGGAGCTGATTCCTTGGTCATTGATTCAGGGCATTTCCCTGGTCCAGTTGTACTTGGAAGAACGCTTTGTGGAACCGCCACGGACGGGTCGCCTGCCTTACAGCTTGCTCTATCACCAAACCATGAGTACTTTGGCCGCAGGTGGTGAAATGACGCCTGCTGAGCTGGCCTCACGGATTCTGACATTGTCTTACTTTGACGACATTAGCCAAGACGACTTTAAGGTCCTTTTACGTCACTTGCTAAAGACGGACCAAATCGAACGGACCGAAAATGGTGGCTTGATCGTTGGCTTGGCTGGTGAGCGGGTCGTTAACAATTTCAAGTTCTACGCCGTTTTTCAGGAAAACGTTGAATACAGTGTTCACTCTGGTTCTGAAGAGCTTGGGACCATCGTCAAGCCGCCACCGGTTGGTGATAAGATTGCGATTGCTGGCCGGGTCTGGGTGGTTGAAGATGTTGACCATAAGCACCACCAGGTATACTGTCACGAAGTTAAGGGCCGTGTGCCAGCTTACTTTGGGGATGTACCTGGTGATATCCATCCGCGGATCTTAGAACGGATGCAACAAGTTTTGCAGGAAGATAAATCATACCCGTACTTAATGAAGAACGCGATCGCCCGGTTAAAAGAAGCACGAGCCGCTGCCCAGTCATCGGGGATGCTCGACCATCCATTGATCAATCTTGGGGGCAAGATGTGGTGCCTCTTTCCATGGACCGGGACTTACTCGTTCTTAGCCTTGGAACGGTTGCTCCGGCGGAAATGTGCCAAACGCTTGGGCCTCCGGGGCTTCAATTCAGTTCGGCCATACTATATGCAATTTTCGATGGACGTTGATGAACAGCACTTCTATGAGATTTTGAAGGAGGAGGCGGCCGCAGACTTTGATCCGCTCGACCTGCTCTTTGACAAGGAAGTACCGTCATTCGATAAATATGATCCTTACTTACCCGATGAATTAATCCGTAAGGGCTTTGCTGAAGGCGTTTTGGATATTAAGGAAATGCGCCGTTGCGTCCGACGAATTGTTCGCCAAGGACATAGTAAGTACGTTAAATAAAACAAATCTCCGTAAATCATTTTGACTTACGGAGATTTTATCTTATTTAATATTTTGTTTGACTAGTTTGGCAAAGGCAGTTTGTCCAGTTGGGTTTAGGTGGATGCCGTCATCGTAGAACCAGTCATGGTGGTGCTCAGCTGCTTGGTGCCAATTGATAAGATGAACATTACGGTTGTGCTTAGCTAATTGGCGGATGGTTTGGTCAGCACTATCTTGCCAATCAACCCCTTGACCATACACATTGACCCAGTAGATCTGGTGGTGTTTACCAATGCGGTTAATTAAATCTTGGCCAGTTTCCTTAGTAAAAGCGCCATTGGTCCCAAGCCCGATCACAACAGTCTTCTTTAACTGACCATTTTGCTTCAATTGATCAACAATATCATTGGCATCGGTAACCTGGCGACCTTCCTTAGCATCAACTTTGATACCAGGAAGTTGTTTTTCCAATGCTGGCTTGGCACCCAGAGTGACTGAGTCTCCAATCATTGTTACTGACGAGCCGCTTTTCGCCCATACACGGTGGTTACTGCAAATACCGATTCCTAATAAGATGGTCATGATCAACGTGACCAGTTGCCATTTTTTCATAATTGACCTCCTGAAAATAACTTCTCTATCCATTATAAGCGAAATATGCAAATTTAGTATTGGTGACTATTAACTCTAAGCATTAGTAATGTCGCAAATGAAAGCGATATAATTATAGTGTATGAGAAAGGAGTGCTTAATGATGAAAAAAGCCTTTTTTGCAAAAGTTGGTCAAATGGAACTAAAGAATGTTGACAAGCCAACAATCCAAGCTCCAGATGACGTTATTTTACGAATCGTCCGGACCTGTGTCTGTGGCTCTGACTTATGGAACTTCCGGGGGATTAATCCGCTTAAGGGTGGCGAAGAGAACTCTGGTCACGAAGCTATTGCCATTGTTGATCAAGTTGGTGACGACATTACGACCGTTAAGCCTGGTGACTTTGTAATTGCCCCATTTACCCATGGTTGTGGTCATTGTGCGGCTTGCCGGGCAGGGTTTGATGGCTCTTGTCAAGATCACAGTGACAACTTTAGTAATGGTGTCCAGGCCGAGTACTACCGCTTCCAACACGGCCAATGGGCACTGGTTAAGATTCCTGGACAACCGGGTGACTACAGTGAAGGCATGTTGAAGTCCCTGTTGACCTTAGCTGATGTTATGGCAACTGGTTACCACGCTGCTCGGGTTGCTAACGTTCAGCCTGGCGACAGTGTTGTTGTAATGGGTGACGGTGCCGTTGGCCTTTGTGGAATTATCGCTGCTAAGATGATGGGCGCAAAGCAGATCATCTCCACCAGTCGGCATGCTGATCGTCAAGCACTAGCTGAAGAATTTGGCGCGACGGATAACGTTGCTGTTCGTGGTGACGATGCTGGGAAGGCTATTTTGGACTTAACTCATGGTCAAGGTGCGGATGCGGTTCTTGAATGTGTCGGGACTGAACAATCGACCGATACGGCAATGAAAGTGGGTCGTCCTGGTGCCATTGTCGGCCGTGTTGGGTTGCCACATACTCCAAAGCAGGATATGACCACGCCGTTCTACAAGAACACGATTGTTGCCGGAGGCCCAGCTTCCGTAACGACCTATGACAAGGCAACCTTGTTAAAAGCCGTTCTTGACGGTGAAATTAATCCGGGAAAGGTCTTCACGAAGAGCTTTACGCTGGACCAAATTGACGAAGCCTACAAGGACATGGACCAACGAAAGGTCATTAAATCATACGTTAAGGTTTCCGACTAATAAGAAAAATAAGAGGATGACGTTCTCAAGGCGCCATCCTTTTTATTTAGCATCATTGTTGACAAATGTAAACAATAGAGTACAATATAATTAAAATTACAAATGTAAACAGTAAAGGAGATAATGATTATGGCTCAATTAATTACACTTATCGTTGCAGTAGTTTTGATTGCAGGGATTATATGGTGGTTCTTTGGCAAGCATCAGCAAGAAGTCAGCGATGCTACGGTTAGTAATAATTCCCAATCAGCAACTGTTGTGGTCAATGGTGGTTATTCCCCAGAAACAGTTATTTTGAAAAAGGGCGTGCCAGCGCAACTCCATTTTGATATGAAAGATCATACAGCATGCTTGTCCCATGTGGTATTTGACAAATTAGGGGTTAATAAGGACCTTACTAAGCAGCCAGTCACTACAATTGATATTCCAACCGACAAAGCTGGTGAATACAACTTTGCATGTGGAATGGATATGTTCCACGGGAAGGTGGTCGTTAAGTAATGAAACTTAACAGTACTAATCGCTTCTGGATTGTCTTTATTTTAACAATTCCGATGCTAATCCAAATGTTGGCAATGCCTTTTCACTGGATGATGCCTGGCTATAACTGGGTGGCATTGGTCACGACGACGATTATCATGATTATCGGTGCCTGGCCATACTGGACCAGTGGGTGGGCAGCCTTTAAGAAACATAATGCAAATATGAATACACTAGTCGCGATCGGTACTGGTATTGCTTACTTGTACAGCCTCTTTGCAATGGTCACTGGGCGACCAGTCTACTTTGAAAGTGCAGCTTTCATCACCGTTTTCGTTTTACTTGGCGACACGATGGAAGAACGGATGCATGATAATGCTTCAAATGCGCTCCAGAAACTACTTAAGTTACAGGTGAAGTCAGCCCAGGTATTACGTGATGGGCACTTTGTTGAAACACCACTAGCAGAAGTCCAAGTTGGTGACATTGTTCAAGTTAAGCCAGGGCAAAAGGTGCCGGTTGACGGGGTTATTACCAGCGGTCAGTCCACGGTGGATGAGTCCATGATTACTGGTGAAAGCATGCCAGTGCAAAAACACGCTGGTGACCAGGTTGTTGGCTCGACCATTAATGGTGACGGGGCGATTGAGTTCCGAGCAACTAAGGTTGGAAATGATACCATGCTGGCACAGATTGTAGAAATGGTTAAGAAGGCTCAGACCAGTCACGCTCCCATTCAAAATTTGACTGACCGGATTTCGCAGATTTTTGTGCCAGCCGTACTAATTATTGCGATCATGACCTTCACAATTTGGTTTGCCTTTCTTGGGGCTACCGCTGTTCAAGCGATGCTCTTTGCCGTAGCCACTATCGTGATTGCCTGTCCATGTGCATTGGGACTGGCAACCCCTACGGCTTTGATGGTTGGTACTGGTCGTGCCGCTAAAATGGGTGTGTTGATCAAGGACGGTACGGCACTGGAAGAGATTGAAAACGTGAAAACGATTATCTTTGATAAAACAGGGACCATTACCAATGGTCAACCAGCGGTCACGGATATTGTCGGTAACCAGTCCCAAGTATTACAGGTGGCAGCCAGCCTCGAAGCTTCGTCTGAACATCCACTGGCGGCAGCCATTTTACAAAAAGCTAAGGCAGAAAGTGTTGATTATCCATCCGCCACTGATTTTCAAGCACTTGAAGGACGTGGCGTTATGGCAAAGGTTAATGGTGAAGGAGCCTTTGTTGGTAATGAACGTCTGGCTGCAGAATCTAAATTGCCAAGCGATCTACAGCAAAAGTTACATACCCTGCAGGCCGCTGCTAAGACCGTGGTGATTGTTGGCTATGCTGGACAGGTGATTGGCCTAATTGCTATTCAAGATGCTCCCAAACCGAGCTCAGCTGCAGCAATTAGTGCTTTAAAGGCACGTGGCTTAAAGACGGTGATGCTTACTGGCGACAACCAACGCGTTGCTGAAGCGATTGCTAAACAAGTCGGCATCGATCAGGTTATTGCAGGAGTACTGCCTAACCAGAAGGCTGAACAAGTCCAAGCATTACAAAAGGACGGCAAAGTGGCCTTTGTCGGGGATGGTATTAACGATGCACCAGCATTAACGACCGCTGATGTAGGGATTGCAATGGGCTCAGGCACGGACATTGCAATCGAATCAGGCTCGATCGTTTTGGTACAAAATGACTTGAACGGTGTTGTTCGGGCCCTTGATATCTCTAAGAAGACCTTTAATCGGATTAAGCTCAACCTGTTCTGGGCTTTGATTTACAACTTGATTGGAATTCCGATTGCAGCGGGCCTATTTGTCTCTTTTGGATTACAACTTAGTCCAGAAATTGCGGCCCTGGCCATGGCTTTCAGCTCAGTTTCCGTAGTAACATCATCATTACTACTTAACCGGGTTAAAATTGCTGGAACTACTGCTGCATAAATAAAGAACCGCTAACTGGCTAGTTCAGTTAGCGGTTTTGCTGTCTTTATGAATGTGATACAATGTTGTATGAATGCTGTTGAAAAACAGTAGAACGATACCATGAAGTCGGGATCAGGCTGGTCCCGGGTCATCCTCATTTAAGTGGGTGTAGTTCAAAAATACATAAAGGGAGTTTTTCTTATGATTCAAACAATCGATCTGAAAAAAGGTATGGTTTTTGAACGCGGTGGCAAGCTGCTCCGGGTTCTTCAAATTAACCACCACAAGCCTGGTAAGGGTAACACTTTGATGCAAATGGACATTCAAGATGTGCGGACTGGCTCCATTGTCCACACCACGATGCGTCCATCTGAAAAGGTTGAACAAGTTAACGTTGACAAGCGTCAAGCTCAATACCTGTACGACCAAGGTGACTCTGCCGTATTCATGGATATGGAAAACTACGACCAATACGAAGTTTCTTCTCAACAATTAGGTGACGACAAGAAGTACTTGGTTGAAAACATGAAGGTTACGGTTAACTTTGTTGACGGTGAAATTGTTGGTATTGAATTGCCAACCACTGTTGAACTTGAAGTTGCTGACACACAACCAATGATCAAGGGTGCAACCATCGATGGTGGTGGTAAGCCAGCTACGATGACTACTGGTTTAGTTGTTAACGTTCCTGCCTTCATCAAGAACGGTGACAAGCTGATCATCAACACTACTGATGGTTCATACAAGTCACGGGCATAATAAGCGTATTAGCCGTGACGTACTAGCAACTGCGTGCTAACCTGATAATTACTATCAAAAGTACGATACACAAAGTCGTGTGTCGTACTTTTTAATTTCTTCGCAGAAAGGGGGCCTTCCAATGGAAAAGATCACAGCATTGCGAGCTCATCAACGCACGCAAATCATCAAGTCATTAACCGCAGATCAGGTGCGAGCTCTAAATGAATTTACCCGCTATGCGATGCTTTCCCAATTTCATACTAACCACTATTTGCGTGACACTGACTGGGAGTTTCAAGGCATTGTGATTGATCCCCTGTACCATCTTGCCCATGCTCACCGGGGGCAAAATCTCTACTGTGATTGTGGACGACGGCTTAAAAATCAGTTTAGCCTCCGATCACGGTCAACAGGACACCGCCTGGCTTTAGGAATTTCTCATTTTCAACAGCATGCTAGTATTCCGGAGACAGTAATCAAGGAGATTAAGCGGGGCATCAATGAAATTGACCTTTATCGGGATGCTATCTTAATCGCTTATGCGCGTGGACAACGTTTTCCTCACCAAGCGTTTGACTATGTGCAAACTCACCGGGGCTTTGCTAATCGGGAAGCCAGTCAATTTTATCAGCGGTGTCTCCTGTTTTCGCAGGTCAACTTGCCACTCTTCCCAAACGATTATCGAGATCTGATGGCGCTGGTAAAAGAAGTTCGTGCTGGTCACCGCCACCGCCTCAGCAAGGAGGAAGTTCAGCAAATCGTGACCGCTATTGCAGAAGACTGGCGTAGCTTGAATCGCCAATTGACCCTGTATGAATATCAATTAACCCAAGCCGGCTTAACCAATGACCACCTCCATCGTCTGCAACTAAATGCACTGAATTATGCTTTACGGCGTCATAAAAGTCGCTTTGTTGTCCATGATTGGAAAGCCATTCGTCAGCTCAATTTGACCAAAGCACGGACGCAGCAAGCAATCATTTTGCGCCAACTAGCCTTTTATTGGCAGGTAACTGTTGACTGTTCGCCGATCAGCACGGCACGTGACCAACTGGGTCAAGTCTTAATCTCTCACCAACAGGCTCGCCAATCTTCACGCCTCTTTGCTGTTCAGGAGGGCCGTCAACTTGTCCAAGCCGATTTAGGCTAATAACATCCTAAAGTTATATAATTGATTTACTAACACAAAGGAGTGCTTGCTATGGGACCATTTGCGACGATGTCATCTGGCAAACCATGGTCGGGTAAAGCAACTGACCTGGTGAAACGTCATCTGCTGGTTGTGGGGCAAACCGGGAGTGGGAAGACGACCACGACCCTGTCTCTGTTAAACCAGTTGCAAAAGGCTAACTACACGACGATTATTTTTGATCCAACGGGTGAATATGCCCAGTTGCCGAACGCGGTGACCTATCGCTTAGGCGACAATGCCTACCTGGAAGCAGGGCAGTTATCGTCAGACCAGCTACAGGAGGCTCTTGACTTGCCACTAAATGACGAGTTAATTGCTAAGGTGCGCTCGGCAGTCACGGCCCTCCGTATTCAGGAAAATATTACCCAACAGAAAACGGTTTACCGGAAACTAGGGGTTGCCATTGACCAATATGAGCGACAAGCAGCCAAACTTGGGTCCTGGTCACGGAGCTTTGCCAGTGCTCATTTGGCACAACAATTGATTGAAGAATTTATTGTCCCTTATTCAGACGACCGGGCTGATTATCACCTCCTGGGTCAACAATACGATCGACCAACCATTAACCATCTCTGGGGCGCGATCACTGCTATTCAAGCAGAGCTGAGTTCTGAACGTTTCCGGGCCTTATTTGATCCGGATCCGCATCCGGGAGTATTTAAGACCGAACTGAACTTCGTGATCAAAATGTTTTTAACCCACCAGACGAGTCACCGGACGCTGGTCATTGATTTGTCGGCATTGAAGCAATTTGAAAGCAGTCAACGGACAGTTATCTCCCTGTTGCTGAAGAATTTATTAAATAGTCGACTTCAAGGAAAAGCCAGTTTCCCCGTCAATATTGTCATTGATGAAGCCCACCGTTATTTGCCAACAGATGAACAACAACTCGCCGATAATGGGATTTTCCAGGTCCTTCGTGAAGGTCGTAAAGTTAACCTATCTATGACCTTAACAACGCAATCGCCATTGGATTTGCCCGCCCGCTTACGATCCCAATTTGCGCACTTGTTGATCCACCACCTGGCGAGTGCTGATGAAATGACGAGCCTTGCTCATGGTCACCACTTCTCACTTGAGCAGCTAATGAACCTGACAACGGGACAAGCGTTACTCGTTTTACCACACCAAGAAAATCAGCTCATTAACGTTAATTTGCCAGATTGGTTCCGGGCTTAATATAAAATTAAATGGCTGTTTTGAGAATATGTGTTATACTTAACCAAGATTATTGTTAATCGAATCCAATAATCTACTTTGAATCACTTAAGGGACTGCGGCCGCATGTCGTGGTCCCTTTTGTGATATTCAGAAGAATGATAAGATAAGAATGATTATGCATAGGGAGGGACAATGATGATTGAATTATTTCACCGGCGATATTCATTTCCAAAAATATTAACTTTTGGTTTTTTAATCATCATCCTCATTGGTACGTTACTACTGTCTCTTCCTATTTCCATTCGGCCGGGAGAAACGCCCGACTTTATGACGGCACTCTTTACATCAACCAGTGCAACTTGCGTGACTGGATTGACGTTGGTGCCGACCGCAACCCATTGGTCATTATTTGGCCAGGTTGTCATTGCAATGCTGATGGAGGTCGGGGGACTAGGTTTCATGACTTTTGCGGTAATGATGTCCCTATTGATCAGGTCCCGAATGCGGATGTCCACCCGCTTATTGACGCAGGAAGCGTTAAATCTTGAACATTTGTCGCAATTTAATGTGGTTTACCTCATTATCCGGCTGTCTTTGATTATTCAGGTCGTGGGGATGGTGTTCCTCTGGTTTGATTTCAAAAATCGTTACGGTTGGTTAAAGGGAATCTGGTTTAGCATCTTCCACGCCATCTCAGCTTTTTGCAATGCCGGTTTTGACTTGACTGGTAATAGTCTCGAAGACTATGTCCAAGATCCCTACCTTTTGACTGTGATGGCGATGTTAATTATTGCCGGTTCTTTTGGGTTCCTGGTTTGGCAAGACCTGCTACTTTTCCATAAGCGACGGTGCTTGTCACTTCATACTCAGTTGGTATTGAGGACGGGAGCCGTTTTGTTTGTTCTCTCCGTCATTATTTATACCATTACCGAGCATAATTTAACGCAGTTCTCTAACCACTTGACGTTCGGTCAACGGGTATTTAACACGATCTTTATGTCAATTACTCCCCGAACAGCTGGTTTGACGACCTTCCCATATACTAAACTCAGTGCTGCCGGGATCTCCTTTACCATTATTTTGATGTTCATCGGTGGAGCACCAGGATCAACGGCTGGGGGAATTAAAACGACGACGATCGGGTTGCTGGTCATTCAAAGTTTGGCCACCCTGCGTGGTCAACGTGATACGACTTTTGCCCACCGCCGCTTCACCGATGAAAATATTTTTCGGGCGCTGACCTTAATGGTAGTGGCTCTCGCGTTTTTACTCATTTCAATCTTGATCTTGGTAGAAACGCAAGCGTTGCCGAAGCACGATTCCTTAGCCTATGTTACCTTTGAAGCTACAGCAGCGTTCGGAACAACCGGGATTTCGTTAGGGATTACCCCAAGCCTAAATTTTGCGGGAAAATTAGTAATCATGGCCCTGATGTTTGTCGGCCGGGTCGGCATCTACACTGTCATGTATTCAATCTTCAATGCTCACCCTAAGCAACGGGATTATCATTATCCAAAGGAGAGTGTCTTAATTGGCTAGAAAAGAAAGCTTTGCAGTTATTGGCCTTGGACAATTTGGTGCATCGTTGTGTGAATCATTAGTTGATGCTGGCCAAGAAGTCCTGGCGATAGATGTTAATGAAGAAGTCGTCAACGAATACGCCGACCGGGTAATGCGGGCAGTGATCGCGGATGCCCAGGATGAAGATGCTCTGCGTGACCTGGATATTGGTAACTTTGACCATGTGTACATTTCGATTGGTCAAAATATCGAGGCTAGTATTATGGCAACTTTGATTGCTAAGGAACTGGGTGCGCCGGATATCATCTGCCGGGCTGAAAATGCTAACCATGCCCGGGTCCTTGAAAAAATTGGTGCTAACCAGGTAGTGCGGCCTGAACACGATTTAGCAAAGCGACTAGTATTCCAGCAGCTTAATCCCAGCGTTGTTGACTATGTGCAGTTAAGCAAGGAAACAACGCTGGCGGAAGTCAATGTTAATAATCCGAAGTTCTTTGGCAAAACGTTAGATGAACTCGACTTCCGCAATCGGTATAATGTCAATGTGATTATCATTGTTGGTGCTAATGAAAAAGTAAATCAAATGCCACAAGCGGAGGATATTATTCGTCCGCATGATAAGATTACGGTGGTTGGTGAACTAAAAGCCATTCGGCATTTGAATGATATCGTTGGTTAAGGGGTAAGAAGAATGAAAATCTTTTTAACAATTGTAGTTATAATTTTGCTGGTAATTGTCGCCATTTATGCCCACACTTTGTTCAGAGGCCGGGGATTAATCTGGCACCAGATTTTAAAGGAGTTGGACATCCCCGAAAAGTCACAAGTCGCTGAACTGGGCCTTAATTATGCAGGGCTATTTGTATTAGTTGCTCAACAATTGAATGCGCCAGGGAAGGTCGTCGGTATAAACATCGGGAAGCCGGAAATTAGTCAACGGGAAGAAAAGCGGATTACCGAAAACCGGGTCGCTGACCGAGCAAAGATTGTTGATGGCGATCTCTTAAACTTACCTCTTGAGAACCGAACTTATGACTATGTTTTCTCTAGTTTTAGCTTCCATAGTGTGAAGCCAGCAATCAATCGTGGCCGGGCCATTCAAGAAGCCGCCCGGGTCCTGAAGCCAGATGGTCAGCTGGTGATTGTTGACTTTGGCCCCATCAATGAATACGAATCTATCCTCAACAATATGGGCTTCCAAAATGTGCGCGTTGTTTCTACCGGCTGGATCGGTTGGTGGGGTGGACCATGGTTAGGTACTAAAGTGCTCGTTGCGAGCCGCTAATTATCAATATTAAAACTCCTCATATCCGCGTGGGTATGAGGAGTTTTTAGTACTATTAATCAAAATTTTGCTGAGCATTATTAACCATTTGGTCCATCACACGAGCAACAGTGTTGAGGTCATTTTGAGGAATCCCTTTGGTCATTAGTCCTTGAAAATGGGTCACAGTTGGTAGACTCTTCATTAACTTTTCTTCGCCAGCTTTTGTTAATTGGATAATTTTTTGACGGTGGTCATTACCGTCCTGATGAGTTTGTACTAATTCTTCTTCATCTAGACGGCGAATGATCTTAACCATGCTAGGTCCTTTAATGTCCACTAATTTAGCTAATTCGTTTTGCGTGATTTGACCATGCTGATCAATAAAGTATAACGACAACCAAATATTACGATTAAGACCAATTTTACGTAATTCACGGTCAAGTGTATCCCCAAATAATTTACTACTCCGGTTTGTGATACACATGATGCAACTATCGAGGTTAAAAACTGTTTGCATATTTGAATGAGCCTTTCACTTTTTGTTTATTATAGCACGACAAATTAAATAGTTAGCTAACTATTGACTTTGAAAGAGCACAATTTTATTATGAAAATGTAAGCGATTTAGTTTCTTGTTTATTTATATTATTATGTGAAAGGTGTGAAGATGATGAAACACTATGAAGCAACAGCACGTAAGACTGATCAAAGTCTTCAGGTGGATGTTCATTCTCGTGGAATTCATCAAATAATTGATGAACCTAAAAATGCTGGTGGTTCAAACACCGGAATGAATCCGGTTGAATTGGAGCTCAGTACACTAGGGGCTTCTCTCCAGCAAACAGCTGAACAGCTTGCAGCTCAGCAAGGGTTTAAGTATGACCATCTGACAATCAACTTGGAAGGAGACCTTGATCCTCGTGGATTTATGGGTAACCCAGATGTGCGGAATGGTTTTCAAGAAATCCGCGTCGACTATACCTTTAAGACAAGTGAAAAAACTGCTGACTGCAAGAAATTTGTTCAAGATGTTGAAAAGAACTGTTTGATCTACAATACCTTAGTTAACGGTACTAAAGTGGTTGTAGATGACGTTGTCAAGGACTAGGAGGGTAAATTATGGCAGTTACAGTTTACAAGGCAACAGTTTCTAGCACAGATCGTCCACACAAGTATATTGCACACGTTCGTGATTTTACGATGACCTTTGATGAACCGCGGGAAAATGGTGGCCTGAATGAAGGAATGCGTCCTGAAGAAGCCATCCTTTGCTCATTGGGTGCTTGTGAAGATATTGTTGCTGGAACCTTTAGTAAGGCTAAAAAGTTTAAATATACTTCTCTTTACCTGCCATTATCATGGTCAAAAAATGATGCAGATGAAAATCAGATTTCTGAAATTCATATGAGTGCCTATTTCCGGACCCCTAATACTAAGAAAGAAGCAAAGGACTTTGTAGAATTTATGGAAAACACCTGTCCGGTTCGTGATAATTTAGCTAATAGTGTTCCGATTGTTACTAAGTCTGTTAAAACTGAATAAACATATATTATTGATTAGAAAAACTCCTCATATCCGCGTGGATATGAGGAGTTTTTTAACTGGTGTAAACACGATATTCAGTTGTATCATGGGGATTAGCATATTATTGGAGGAAGAATCATGGATTTACAAACTATTCAATTAACCCAGCCATATTCATACTTGGACATTTATCACAGTGATACTACCGTTCCACTACCGGGCTTAGTTATTATCCCTGGTGGTTCCTATACGAAGGTCGCTGACCGGGATTCTGAACGGGTGGCGGTTACCTTTGCCAGCCAGGCCTTCCAGACGTTCGTGGTCCGCTATCCAGTTGTTGAACACCGGAGTTATCAAAATGCCAAAATTGCGATTGACCAAGCCTTTGAGTACCTTGTGGGTCATGCCCAGGAGTTGGACTTAGATCCGCAACAACTCGGGATTATTGGCTTTTCTGCTGGAGGCCAATTAGCTGCCGCTTACAGCAACCGTCCGGACACTAAAGCCCGTTTTGCGGCCCTTGGATACCCGGTAATTCAACCGCTGATTGATAAACGGATGGGCGTTACTACCGAAAATGTCGCTGAACTGGTAAATGATCAGACTCCTGAGACGTTCATCTGGGGGTCAATTAACGATGAGCTGACGCCATACTTGGACCATATCGCGATATATGCCCAAGCCCTTGCAAAGCACCACGTTAAGTTTGAATTGCATGAATTTGCCACTGGTAACCATGGCATGGCCCTGGCCAATTACTACACTGGGATTGTCAATCGCAACCGGACCGATAACCATCTAGCTAAGTGGTACCCATTATTCTTAGAATGGTTTAAGCGTTGGCAGGCGGCCCAAGCCTAACCTGACTACTGGCTATTTCATCGATAAAGTGACGGTCATGCTCAATAAATAGGAGGGGTAGTCGGATATTTTTAATCAACTGAATCAGTTGATTTTGATTTTCAATATCCAAATAATTTAATGGTTCATCCCATAGGTAAAGTTGAGCTGGTTCCACTAATGAGCGGGCCAGTTCAACTTTTTTCTGTTGCCCCATGCTCATGTCTTCGATCTTAGTAGTGAACGTTTTGCGCTCCATCCCTAACTTCCGCAGCATATTCAATAAATCTTCATATGGTAAATGCTTCTGCTGAGCAAAGTCACGCAGCGACCCATGGAAACCAGTGTAGTGTTGACGGACGATGCTAAGCGAGATCCCATTCGCCACTTGGATCTTTCCAGAGATTGTTCCGGCAAAATTATTCTGGATAGCGCGGAATAAACTCGATTTACCGCTACCATTGTCAGCACAGAGGGCGACTTGGTCATGGGAACGAACAGTCAGTGATAAGTCCTGGAAGAGGGTCCGCCCATTAATTGAAAGGGCTACTTGTTGTAAAGATAAAAGCGGATCATGGTGGCTGGATTGAAGGTTTATCGTCAGGGGGACCACTGTCTCAACGTCATTGAGCAGCCCTTGTTTTTGTTCAATCTGGTCATTTAAGCGGTGGTTCAATACCAGTGACTTTTTCATCATCTTAGCAGCTTTGGCACCAATGAAGCCCTTGTCAGCATGTGAATTATGTTGCTTCTCTTTTTCTGCATTTTGTGCCCACTGCTGACGTTGCTGCTGGGCCTGTTTGAGGCGGTTAATTGATTTATGAAGTTGCTGATTCTGACTAATCGCTGTTTGGTCCCGCCGCATTTTCTGACTGAGGTAAGTTGAATAATTTCCTTGTTCCACTACAATTTGTTGACGTTCAATCGCAATGATGTGGTCAACGATCCGATCGATAAAGACCCGGTCATGGCTTGTGACGATGAAGCCCGTCTTCTTATTTCGGAGATAGGCTGCTACTTGCGATCGACTATGCTGGTCTAAGTGGTTAGTAGGTTCGTCTAAGAGGGCAAAATGATTTTGCTGGGCAAAGATCGCCGCGAGCATTAGTTTCGTTTGTTCGCCACCACTCAGCGTTGAATAAGGTTGCCATAGCAGGGCCGGATCCATCTGCAAGTAATTCATTTCCCGCTCCAGTTGCCATTCTTCGATGGTCGGGAGCGCCGCACTGATTGCATCCCAAGACAGGTCACTGCTGTCGGAAATTGTTAATGGGAAATAGACGAGGGAAACTGCAACATTAATTTGCCCCTGGAATGGTAATTGGTGTTGCAATAGTTTTAATAAGGTGGTTTTGCCACGACCATTACGCCCAACTAAGCCTAATTTCCAGTCGGTATTGAAGTCCAATGAGCAATGATCAAATAGCAGTGCCTGCCCATCGTAAGCAAAGGTGAGGTTTTTAATAGTAATTGGTATCAAGAAATCACGTCCTTTTGGTGATATGAAAAAAAGGCCTGCTGGAAAGCAGACCTAATGGGACCCAAAAAGGACGCAAAAACGCGTTTTTCAGGAGTCATTCATGTTTGTTCATTCTACTTTCCAGCAATCCCGTGCCTGAACATGGAATAACTATTCGGTTGAGTAGAATTAGAACAACAATGGACGATTCCTCCCTTTATTTATTGATTTGAATATACCAGATAACCTTATTATCAGTCAAGGCTAATTCAATTCTCCGTCGGCAATCTTATCTAAAAGCGGTCGAGATGGAATAAAGAATAGTTGCCCAGATAAAATGTCGGAGAATGAAAGCAGGTAGTCACCCTTATCAAGCATGTTTTGCAACATTGTTTTAGTGACTTTCCAGTAGCGTGAATAGCCAATAAAGTACGTCCCGGTATTACCAGAAGCGGGGTCCGAATATGGGACGTTCATCCGGACAATTTTTTGCTCTACTCCATTAATCTTAGCTTGTGAAGCCACATTGTGGGCATTACTGAACTTTTCCCCGTCTTCCAGTTCCAGGTCGGAAAACTTCTTCCGACCGACAGCTTTTTCCTGGGTTTCAGTGGTTAGTTTATTCCAAATATCCATATTGTGGCGCCATTTTTGGGCAAAGGCATAGGAGCCATTCTCAAAGAAAGGGTCTTCGTCACCAATGATGGCGTAGTCAGCGGCATCTTCAACTTGGGGGTTCTCTGTCCCATCAATAAAGCCAATGATTGCTCGTCCTTCGAAGTAACGGAAGCCCTTTGTCTCATCGACAACCGTGGTAAAGTCGCGCAAGAACAGCATGACCTGAGACATTAGCTCATAAACAGCAGCCTCGTCATTGGCCCGGATGTGGAGGAATAGATCCCCTTCCGTTGCGGGCATTTGGTATTTAGGACCCGTCAAGGTTTGGTAAGTTTCTAGTTCCTTTGGCTTTGGTGCATTAGGGAAAAGATAATCCCAGGCATCATTGCTAAAACCAAGAGCGACTTTTAGATTTCCCTTGTTATCCCGAATACGCAGTGAACGAGTAATGGCTTGGAAGCGGTCCACAAATTCCTGGATAGCTTCTTGCTCCTTTTGCTGGTCTTGTCGCTTTAATTCCAGAACTGTGAATTGGACATGTTCACCAGCGTCTTTCCAGACATCCTGGGCTTTGTTTGGATTCATTGACATATTGTGATACTCCTTCCAGATTTAAGTGATCCTTCCACTATTTATTATATCGTACCAATGCCTAAAATCCCCATGATAATCAACAAATGGCCGCTTGCAAGTAAATTAATGAAAGCGGTAAAATATTAGTGAAGCTTTTCTCAATAGATTAAGAAGATACGGGGTGATGAAATGCAGACTGAGAAAGCACAAAAAAAGCATCGGTTTCACATGCCATCTGCTTACACGATTTTATTTGCCATTATTGTTGTAATCGCTATTCTGACGTGGATTATTCCAGCCGGGACATATGCAACTGATAAAGCTGGAAATATCATTTCTGGTACGTATAAAGCAGTGGCTAGCAAGCCGCAAGGAATTTGGGACGTTTTCATGGCACCAGTTATTGGGATGGTTGGTGACAAAAAGACGGAAGGGGCTATTTCAGTGTCCCTGTTTATCCTGGTAATTGGGGGCTTCTTAGGGGTCGTCAATAAGACAGATGCCTTGAACCAGGGGATTAGCTCCATCGTCCACCGTTACAAGGGTCGGGAGAAACAACTAATTCCAATTTTGATGATCCTTTTTGCTCTCGGCGGATCAACTTATGGTATGGGTGAAGAAACGATTGCTTTCTATCCATTATTAATTCCCGTTATGATGGGAGTTGGCTTTGATTCACTTGTTGCGGTAGCAATTGCCCTCGTTGGAACTCAGGTTGGTTGTTTAGCTTCTACGGTTAACCCGTTTGCGACTGGAGTTGCTTCCCAAACCCTGCATATTTCACCAGGAGATGGGTTAGGATCACGAATCCTACTGCTGGTAATTACGACGGCGGTCAGCATCATTTATGTTTACCACTACGCTTCAGTAATTGAGAAGGATCCTACCAAGTCCTTGATTTACAATCAGCGGGCAGCAGACGAAGAACGGTTTGCCATTAAAACGCGAACTGACGATGATACACCAATGTCGGGTCGGCAAAAAGCTGTTATTTGGCTATTTGGGTTAACTTTCGTGATTATGATCATGGGGTTGATTCCATGGACCAACCTTAATCCGCACTGGACTTTCTTTGATCAATTTACGAAGTGGTTAACTGGTATTCCAGTATTAGGAACACTGATTGGCCATGATATGGCGCCATTGGGAACTTGGTACTTCAATGAAATTACGATGCTCTTCCTCTTCATGTCTGTCATTATCATGTGGGTATACCATATGAAGGAAGGCGAATTCATGGATGCCTTTATGAAGGGGATGGCCGATTTCCTGAGCGTTGCTATCATTGTGGCGGTTGCTCGTGGTATCCAAGTTATTATGAATAACGGGATGATTACCGGGACGGTTCTCCACTGGGGTGAATTAGGACTGCACGGTTTATCACAAAGTATTTTCATTATCCTGACTTATATTTTCTATATTCCAATGTCATTCTTGATCCCATCAACTTCGGGACTGGCGGCCGCAACAATGGGGATTATCGGGCCCCTTGGTCACTTTGCCCACGTTTCAGGTAGCCTCGTTATTACAGCCTACCAAGCTGCTTCTGGATGGGTTAACTTAATTACACCAACCTCTGGCATTGTCATGGGGGCCTTAGCGATTGCCCACGTCAACGTTAGTGTTTGGTGGAAGTGGATGCTGAAACTGATGATTTACCTGTTCATTATTACCTGTGTATTCTTAGGTGTTGCTGCAGTGCTTTAGGAGATGTTTGAAATGAGTAAAATTGTTAATGAACAAGAACAACAAGAGGCAGTTCAAGCCCTCGAACGGCTGATTTCTGTTCCATCGTATAACCAAGAAAAAGCAGCTGGTGCACCTTTCGGTCAAGGTGTCCGGAACGCCCTGGACGAAATGATGAAGATCTGTGACGAATTAGGCTTTAAGACCTACGAAGATCCAGATGGCTACTATGGCTATGCTGAGGTTGGCCAGGGTGACAAAGTCTTTGGAGTAATTTGCCACCTCGATACCGTTCCAGCCGGGGACCTGGCTGCCTGGAAACACGACCCATTCAAGGGAACAGTCATCAATAATGCCGTTTATGGTCGTGGGTCTCAAGATGATAAGGGTCCTGGCATTGCGGCCCTCTTTGCTGTTAAGGCTTTGATGGACCGTGGTTACCAATTCAAACAGCGGATTCGGTTTATTTACGGAACTGATGAGGAAATCCTGTGGCGGGGAATTGCCCAATATAACAAGAAGGAATCCCCAATTGACTCTGGAATTTCACCAGATGCAGAGTTCCCATTAATCTATGCTGAAAAGGGCCTGCAACAGTCCTACCTAGTTGGCCCTGGTACAGATCAACTGAAGATTAGTCTGAAGAACGCCTTTAATGCAGTTCCTGACAAGGCTGTTTACAATGGCCCTAAGTTGGCAGAAGTTAAAGCAGCTTTGGATCGGCACGGCTTCAAGTACAACGATGACGGTGATTCGATTACAGTGTTAGGGAAGTCCGTCCACGCTATGCTAGCACCGCAAGGAACGAATGCTGTTTTGCGGTTAGCAATCGCCCTGGATGACGTCTTTGACTTTAAGCCATTGGACTTTATTGGCAAACTCTTTAAAGAGGATGCAACTGGTTCAAATGTCTTGGGGGATGTTGAAGATGAGTCCGGTCATTTAACTTTTAACATTTCGAGTTTAGAAATCAATGAAAAGGAAACCCGGATGCAAATTGACTTACGGATTCCAGTCACGATTGACCGGGATCGACTGATTGAAAAGTTGAGTAAGAAGGTTGCTCCATACGATCTGAAGTATGTTCACTTTGATTACCTTGCTCCACTATATGTTCCAAAGGATACTAAACTGGTCCAAACCTTGATGGACGTTTACAAGGAACAAACGGGCGACCAGGATGCCACGCCACAAATCTCTGGTGGTGCAACCTTTGCCCGGACAATGCATAACTGTGTCGCCTTTGGTGGGATGCTGCCAACGACGCCAGATTACATGCACCAAGCCAATGAACAATGGCCATTGCCTGACATGTATAAGGCAATGGAAATCTTTGCTCAAGCAATCAAGCGGCTTGTTTGTGATTAAGATAAATAGCATAGAATATTAAAAAAGCGGTACCTGATGGGAATTCAGGTGCCGCTTTTGGCATTTCAACGTTCATTATTGGAGATGTTAATTGGAAAGGATTTGCTAATAAAACGTCGAAAATATTTGGGAGATGTAAAGCTATTACTTTTGAACAAAGAATTCTTCGCCGTTAGCAGTAATAGTAAAGGTCTTGTTAGCTGCGTCAGCATTAAGGACAGCAACGTTATTACCATCTTTGTCTTGACGAGTGATCTTAATCGTGGTTTCAGAAGGAGTTTCAACATTGATTGAACCATCAAGATCAAAGGCAGCGAACTTGTTCCGCCAGGAGAGGAGCTTTAATAAGTTGGCAACAACTGGACGTTGAACTTCCTTAGCAACTTCTTCCTTAGTGTAGTAGTGACGGTTGATGTTCCGGCCTTCCTTAGTCTTTTCTAGTAATTCAAGGTCGTTTGAACCAGCTAATAAACCAACATAGTAAATCATTGGAATACCAGGGGCAAAGATTTGGATTGCACGAGAAAGCAAGTAGGCCTTATCGTTATCACCTAATGCGGAGTAGTAAGTGGAGTTGATTTGGTAAATATCCAGGTTGTGGTATTCAGCACTGGAGTACTTCCGCTTAACGTTAGCACCAACCTTGTATAATTCGTTAGAAGCATATTCGATTTCGTCATCAGTTAAGATGTCCTTGGCATCAACAACCCCGATCCCATCGTGAGTGTCCAGAGTCGTAAATTGCTTCATTGGGCACATCTTTAACCACTTAGCCAGACGGTTAGTCTTACCAGAGTACATCGTGTAAAGAGTCGTCATTGGCAAAGCAAAGTCGTAAACAAAGTAGCCGTGCTTGGAGATCTTAGCAGGGATAGTGTAATGTTCATGAATTTCAGGCAAGATTTGGGCCTTGTATGGGGCAAGAATTTCACGAATTTCACCTAAGAGGTCCCAGATTTCTGGTTCAACGAAGAAGTCGTTAGTATCAGCCTTCTTAACGGCGTAAGCAAAGGCATCCAAACGGATCAAGTCGGCACCGTGTTTAACCATGTCAGTCAAAGTTTGCTTGAAGAATTCGTTCGCAACCTTGCTCTTAACGTTGATATCAATTTGTTCTTCACCGAATGTGTTCCATAAGTGTTCCTTAGTACCGTCATCGAAGTCGATTTCTTGTTCAGGAGCCTTGTCCTTCCGCTTGTAGATCTTGTCAATATCTTCTTGAGTAGGGCGACCTTTACCAGCAGCTTCCCAGAACTTTTCCCAACGAATGAAGAAATCACTGTACTTTGAAGCATCATGGTTCTTCTTGAAGTCTTGGTACATTACGGACTTCTTGGAAATATGGTTGATCATGAAGTCAAACATTAAGTAGTAGTCCTTACCAAGGGCTTCAACATCATCCCAGTTACCAAATGCTGGATCAACAACATCATAACGGTATGGGGCAAAACCACGGTCACCAGTGGATGGGAAGAATGGCAGCAAGTGTACACCACCAATTGCGTCACCGATGTATTCCTTCAGAACTTCATGGGTTTCCTTAATGTTTTTAGCCATGGAGTCTGAATAGGTAATTAACATTGCTTTGTTTTGAATTGGCATAATAACAAACCTCCAAATAAATTAGTTAGCTTTTTGAGAGTGACGAGTTGCAAAGAAGATAATGACCCCGATGAGGATCAGGACTGCACCATATACAGGGAATGGAGCAGCCAGGCCAAAGCCAGATAATGATTGACCAAGTAAGGCGTTTGTCCATTGACCAACCGTTGGTGAGAAGAAGGCACCAAAGTTGAAACCAATTAGACAAAGGGAAGTAACAAGTGGTTGCTTGTCAGCTGGTGCTAAGTCCGGTAATAGGTTGAAAATCAGTGGGGACACCAGTTGTAATGGGAAACCGATAAGCAAAAGACCGATTACCATCATAATAAAGTTGTGGCCAGCAAAGCCAAATAAGAAGTTGGACAATGCCATTAAACCAAGGCCCAGGTAAACGGTGCCGAAACCGAGCCGTTTTTGAATGGAACCGTAGAAGAGGCCACCCAAAGTTGCACCAATCAACATCAGTGATAAGAACATGGAAGAACCGGTGTACTGACTACCATTGATTTGAACAGCTAGACCAGGGAAACGGTTTTCCATACCAATGTAGTCGATACAAAGGATGAAGGCGAAGAGAACTAAAAGATAAACAACTGGACTGATTTTAGTAATCTGCTTGGGCTCTTCTGCAATGTCATCTGCTAGGTCATCTTCAGCGACATTTTTGTCTTGAGAAGCACTGTCGTCAGGAACCCGAACAGCAAAGAAGAAGAGGACAACAAATGCTAAAGCATAAACCAAGAAGGAAGCGTGCCAACCAGCAACACTTAAGATCAACCCTGCAATCGCTAGTGTACATGCTTGACCAACTTGTTCAGCGGCCGCCCGCCAACCCAGCATTTGCGCCCGGGTACTTCCTTCATACCAGACAGAAATCAATGAAATAGCCTGAGAGTTGAAAAGCCCGTAACCGGCTCCCAAAATTAACCGCGAAATCAGGATTACCGTGTAGTTGTTGACGAACATTGGAATCAACCCAGCGATCCCAACAATCGTAACCCCGGCCATGATAATCTTCTTGTCAGAAATGTGGAACCATTGTTGAAGTAGTGGTGACAAAACGACAAAAATCATTACGGCGAATGATGGTGTAGTAACAAGATACTCTGATTGTGGTTGACTAATGCCTAATGCTGCTTTTAATTGGGGAAGCGAACCCTGAATGGCATAAGCACTGGTCACCATAAAGGAAACTGATAAGAAAGCCAATTTAGTGACTATTGAATTCTTATTGCTCATAATGAAAAAATACTCTCTTTCCTTAGAGTGTGGTCTTGATAAACGTTTATCATTTTTACTTTGTGTGAATAATATACTATGGGATTTTTTAAATGTCAAACGTTTATCAATGTTTTTTGGAATCATTTTCATTGTTGATAGTAAGCAGTTTATGAAAAATAAAAATGAAAGCTTATCTGATGGTACTTTTCACTCTGTTAGGCGATTAAGTGAAAAAGTGAATAAGCAGAAAAATATTGTTTTACTGGCCGCTATGGTATGGTGGAGAAAACACTGATGGAGGTGCACAATGAAAAAATACGACTACATTTTGATTGGGTCCGGACCGGCTGCGTACAAGATGTCTAATTTGCTGGCGGGGACGACGCGCAAAGTATTAGTGATTGATGGTGGAGAGTTTGGCGGCACTTGTCCAAACTATGGTTGTGAGCCTAAGATTTTCCTCGAAGGTGCCACGCGAGCCGTTTTGCAAAGTCAACAATTATTGGGACGAGGGATTAAACAGGCTGCCCAGATTGATTGGCATGATTTAATGACTACTAAATTAAATCGATTTAATCCGTGGCCGGCGGAGACCAAGGCGATTATTGCCAAAAGTCATGATGTCGAAGATGGATATGCGCACTTCGTTGATGAAAAGACAGTGGTGGTAAATGGTCATGAATACCGTAGTGACCATATCATCATTGCCACCGGTCAACACCCAAATCACTTAGATATTCCTGGTGACCAGTGGACTCATACTAGTACCGATGTGCTATCGTTACCCCACTTACCACAACACGTTACTTTTATTGGTGCTGGTTATGTAGCAATGGAATTAGCGATAGTACTGGGAGCTGCTGGGGCCGCAGTAACGTTGATTGATCACTCAGATCGTCCTCTGAAGGCTTTTCCAGCCAAAAAAGCCGCTGTGGTCAAGAAGGCGATGGAAGAACGGGGAATTGAATTCTTATTTAATACTGGTGTTCAGGCTGTTCAGCAACAGGATGAGGGCTTTATTGTGCAAACTGACCATGGTGAGGTTCCTACCGACTATGTTGTCGATGCTAGTGGGCGTCGACCGAATATTGAACAGTTGGCATTGGACAAAGCAGGAGTGCAGTTTGATCGTGGTGGTGTGATTGTGAATGATCACCTACAGACCAGTAATCCGCACGTTTATTCAATAGGGGATGTGGTCAGTCGTCCGCAAGCTAAACTGACCCCGGTAGCTGAGTTTGAAGGGCAGTACCTCTTTGATTACTTGGAGGGTCACTCCGCCGCCGCAATTGAATATCCAACCATCGGAACAGCAGCCTTTACCTTTCCAGAAATTGCCGCAGCTGGTGTTACTGAAGATGATGTGCGAGAAAACTCCGCGTACCAGGTCAAGTCGTTTGACCTGCATTACGCTAGTTTAGCAGCTGGTCAAAATGACCAGTCTGGCCGATTGACGTTAGTTTTCAAAGATGACCTATTAGTAGGTGCTAGCGAAGTTGGCGATTATGCAGCGGATGACATTAATAATTTCTTGCCAGTGATTGGATTACGTATAACTGGCGAGCAATACCGTCAAGCAGTAATTACCATTTATCCGGCATTAGCTGATAAAATTGCTAGTAGTTTAAACTAGAATAAGAAAGAGAGAACTAACTGGCTAGTTTGTTTTCTAATCCCGTAAGTTACAAAGAGGGCCCTAGTATTCGGCAGATCCGAACGCTAGAGCCCTTTGTGTACTGCGCTGTAGCATTGCCAACTAGGGGACCTATGCCACAGCCGCTTTATTGATATTTAGTATTGGCGATTTTCTTCATATGTTAATTCTGGTTCCCGACCAGTTCGACTGAAGGTATTCAACGCATTAATTTGGTTCATTTCATTGCTACTAAGCTCAAAGTCATAAATATCAGCATTTTGAGTGATCCGTTCAGCATGCACTGATTTAGGAATGAAGGAAACACCCCGCTGAAGGTGCCAACGGAGAATTACTTGGGCGGTTGACTTACCATGTCGTTTAGCAATTTCTTGAATTTCTGGAATTTGCAAAACTGCTCCCCGACCGAGAGGACTCCAGGCTTGGGTGACAATGTGATGAGCCTGATTGAAGGCTAACATTGGGGTTTGTGTTAAGCGGGGGTGTAGTTCAATTTGGTCCACAACCGGCATTTCATGAGCCTTGGTTGCCAGGTATTGAAGATGGATAATTTGATAATTGCTGACCCCAATTGATTTGGTAAGGCCTTCTTTCTTCATATCCTCCAAGGCACGCCAGGTATCAAAGAAGGCGCGTTGGATTGGCCAGTGGACGAGAAGGAGGTCGACATAATCAGTCCGGAGCTTCCGCAATGATTCCTTAACTGAGTTAATTGCGGAGTCGTAACCCTGGTTAGCTTCGGAGACCTTAGTTGTCAAAAAGTAATCTTGACGGGGGATACCAAGCTGTTCAAATGCCGCCCCTACTTGGCCTTCGTTACCATATAGTTGGGCAGTATCAAATAAGCGGTAGCCATCTTTGTAGGCTTGACGAACCGCGTTGGTCATCGTATCTTGACCGTCAACTTTGTATAGGCCAAACCTTTCCTGGGGCATTTTGTTGCCGTCAGCCAGGGTGAGTAAATTTGTTTTAATATCCATGAAATGACCTTCTTTCCTCTTTTTATGATCGCCTTGTTGGTTGAATAAGTCAAAAATCCTGCTTAATACGAACAAAACGGACTTCTTGTTAACTAACAGGCAGTCCGTTTACCAAGATATGAATTTTTAATCGAGAATCGAGTTTGTTACCCGTGCAAGCTGGGCAACGACATCTTCACCACTCTGCATAGATTGGTTGTGGTCACTGTAAACCGCAATTGTATAACTCGTGCCGTCTTCATTTCTGACGTAACCAATACTATTGACAATCCACTTTTCACGACCGTTTTCGAGCCAGCCATTTTTGACTGCCCAGTGGCTACCAGCAGCAGTGATCCCCCAGGCTTGGTCAGGGTCAACGTTTTCCATTAGTTCTTTAATGTAGTCACGCGAATTAGCGGTTAACAATGAAGATTTGTAAAAAATATTGTTTAGCAGCTTGATTTGATCGCGAGGAGTAGTCGTTGATAATCCCCAGGAATCTGCAGCAATTGAATTATTCATTCCAAACTGGTTAAAGGTTGACTGTAAGCCAGACTGGCCACCAAGGGTCTTGAATAACTTGTTAGTGGAGTCATTATCACTTTCTTCAATCATTGCCTTGGCTAATTTCTTCTGGTGGGTAGTTAAGTTGCCATTTTGCTTCATTAGCAATCCCGCCAGGATAGATACCTTGACCGTACTGGCCATGTGATAGTGGTGGTCGGGAACATTGGATGAATAGTAGGTACGGTGCTTTTTACTAGAATAAACAGCAATCCCGACTTTGTTGTTCGAGGTATAGGTAATTTTACTCCACGCAGATTTAAGTCGGGGACTAGTAGCAGTGAAGTGGTGAATCCCCCAGATTGCTAGGAGGACCAACAAAATGATGGAAATTAATCGACGACGACTCATTTAGCGCATTCCTCTATTCCTGATTGATAATAGTCATAAAAGTAATGATAGCATTCAAAATGGTAATCGTAAACGATAATCAAAATTTTAAAGAAAACGTCATATTTACATGACATAAATTGAGCTATGATTGTTAACAGCATTGAAGGAGGACGGATTAGATGGTCCAAAAAGTATTTCGCTGGTTGGTAATTATGGCCACCACAGTCTTAATAGTAAGTAGCGCACTCCTGCCCAGTACTTCAGCTCAGGCCGCAGCGTTCAAGTTAAATGCCCGCTCGGCATACGCTATTGATGCGCAAACGGGGCAAGTACTATACCAAAAGAATGCCCGCAAGAAGTATCCGGTCGCTTCATTGACCAAGGTTTTAACTCTAGCGGTGATTGAACAGGATGTTGCCGCTCATAAGTTGCGTTGGAATCAGAAGGTGAAGGTCACCCCTGCAGTGGCAAAGGTGGCTAATGACTGGCATTTTTCGAATGTGCAGTTGAATGCTGGAGAATCCTATACCGTTCGCCAGTTAGCCGAATCAATGATGATTGTATCTGCTGATGGTAGTACTGAAGCACTGGCATTAGCCGATGCTGGGAGTACGGCGGCTTTTAATAAGAAGATGCAGGCGGTCGCACGAAAAGCCGGTGTTAAGGATGCCAAGATCTATAACATGATTGGGTTACCTAATGAGGACTTAGGGAAAAATAAGATTAAGGGTGTCGATAAAGATGCTGAAAATCTGTTTTCTGCACGGGATATGGCGCTGATTTCTAAATACCTAATTGATAATTACCCTGATGCATTGAAGATCACGAAGACAAAGTTTGCTAACTTCCGGGTAAGTGAGGGTCAAAGTGAACGCCTGGTTAATATTAATTCCTTATTGCCGAAGAATGGCTTTGCCCCCAAAAATGGGGAAATTGATGGGCTGAAGACCGGTAACACAGATGCAGCCGGTAAGTGCATCATTACTACGGGGACCTTTGATGGACGGCGAATTATCTTAGTTGCTTTGCATACGAAGGGTGATTGGAATCGGCAGTCGAAGGAATCGAAAGAGTTTTATGAACAGTTAACTGATCGCTACCAGCCGGTAACCTTGAACACAACTCAACAAGTTAGTCGGCAGGTACAAAGAATGCGAGTTGTTCATGCGAAGAAACGTCGCTCGACGAAGTTGGACCTGCAGCGGGCAACTGCTGTGTGGGTACCTAAGGGAATGACTTGGCAACAGATGAAGCCTAGCTTGATAGTAAAGCAGGCGGATCGGTCAATGACAGGGAGCCTGAAGGCACCGGTTAAGAAGGGCCAGCAAGTTGGTTACCTAGTGCTGCACCCTGGTGATCTGCCGAAGGTTAAGATGCCGGTGAAGGCACTGAACAATGTGCAGAGAAGTGGGTGGTTCGACCTTTAATGAGTGTGAGACCGTTTAAAGTCCTGTAGGATTATCCTAGTAAGGTGCTGCCGACGTGACAACGTGGTAACATATAGAAATATAACTCTAATAACCAAAAAGGTCCCGTAATCGCAATGATTGCGGGACCTTTTTCATTTTAAACCATTTGGTTAATATTCAACGTGCCACTTGATGGTGTAATTCTTTTCTTCATTTGGATGTAACGTAATATCACCGAAACCATCATGATTGATAGCATCAGATAAGGTTTGGGCTTCCATAGCCAAGCCGAGGTGAGGATGAACTTGACCATGGTTGTAAACTGCCGGATCATCAGAATTCATGGAGTACATGATCAAGGCGTTCCGGTCAGAATACAAAGTCATCTTCCGCCCACTTTCTGGATCTTCCAGAGTGGCGACCGGCTTAGTTAAGCTTGGTTCAACTTCCCAGATGTCATCGAACCCATTTTCCTTGGTAGAAGCCATCTTTTGCAAAGCATCGCCCAGACGAGTTGGCTTGCTGAAGTCAAATGGCGTTCCAGCGTTGTCCAGCCGTTTGCCTGTTGGAATCTTACCATCGTCAACTTCCAGGTGGTCCTTCGAGTTAACGTACAACTTCAATTGATCAACAGTCTTAACACTAGCTGCGGCCATGTTCCAATAAGTGTGGTTAGTTGGATTGAATAGCGTGTCAGCATCAGAGGTTGCGCTAAATTTGAGGGTTAAATTATCGTCGTTATCTAACGTGTAGGTAGCAGTGACGTGAATAGTCCCTGGGAAGGTATCCATTTCTTCAGTCAGTGTTAAGCTAAGGGTGATTGACAGGTAATCCGCGGTTTTCTTCGTTCCATCGACGTTCCAGATGTAAGAATAGAAACCATTTGTTCCGCCATGAAGACTGTTTTTGCCTTCGTTTTGTTCCACCTGGTATTCTTTGCCGTTAATGGAGAAATGACCATTAGCAATTCGACCAGCGACCCGACCAATTAACCGGTCAGTACAGAAACCATTATTGGTGTATTCATCAAGGTTCTCGGATGTTAGCACCATGTCAGCCTTGCCGCCATCCTTGGTTGGCACCTTAAATGATTGCAGCAGGCCAGCAAAATCGAGGATCCCAGCCTGGACACCATTGTTGTTAGTTAAAACATACTTGGTAACCGGCTTACCCTTATATGTTCCAAACGGTTCTTGAGCGATATTCATCATACACTGTACCTCCTTGAAAAGTAAGCGCTTTATATTAAACTACATCCTTATTCTACCACAACTAAGTTCAGACGTATGCAACCGGTTGCACTATTTTGAGCTGACTGCTTGTTGGAAGGCTTGAAAATCAACCGCTACTTGCTTGGCATATTCGTTTGTCCAGGTGACCAATCCCTGGTCGAGAGCTTTTTGTCCCTTCAGATAGCCGCGGATCATTGGTGCGGTTGGACTTTGGTAGTGAGCAATTGCCAGTAGGAAGGCACAGATCTGACAATACAGGTTGAAACTTTCCCGGTCTAATTTGGCAACGTTAATAGATTCCTTCATGTCCCGGAATTGACGAATGTAGTAACTTCTGCCCCCAAAAGCCGTACTGCCGAGGAAGGGATCAGATGATGATTGGAGGACCTTTTGAGCAGTGACGATTCGGCGGCCGGCACGCACACTACTTTGGATGGCCTCTTCGACGGGCAGTTTTAACAAGTTATAACGCAGCGGCATCGCTTCCTTGACCTGAAGAACGAGGTGGCTACCGTCAATGCCCGTTAACAATATTAGGTAACAACGGGTCCCAAAGCTCCCGACCCCGACACTGTAACGAATAATGTCACTGATCTGGAAATTGGCGAGGAAAACGCGAATATCCTGGCGAACAGTGGAGCGGTAGGCATTATAACCGGCCACGATTTGTTGATACTTAACAGCGCTGACATGTTTAGCACGTGGTGGATTGTCCTTGAACCGTAACTGACCATTATTATCAGTAGCCGCCATCTTTTGAGTAATCTGTTCAGAATTACTGTGCTGGCTTTTCTTAATAATCTTATTAAGAATCTTGGTCATTTGATGGTGTTTATCGTCAACCGTATCAATTGACTTCATCATGTCATGGATTTCATATGAAGAGTAAAAACGTTGGGCAAGGGTGAGCTTATCAACCCGCTTAATGGCGTGACGGTAGGTCTTAGTCATCAGATGGAGGATCTGGTCAAGGTCATCTTCTGTAAAGCGGTTTTCTTCGCCGGCTAATTTAGCACTGACCAACAGGCGTTTAAGATCACTTTCCCAGTTACCGATGCGGGCTTCATCAAAGTCATTCAAGCCAAATAATAGTTGTCGTTCAGGTGATGCATAGAAGCCGTAATTATTGACGTGGGCGTCACCACAAATAATTGTGGGGATGCCACTTTGATTTTGGGCTTTCAAATCCCTCTCCATCAATTCAGCTGTTCCTCGGAAAAAGGCAAACTTGCTGGCCAGCATTCGTTGATGACGGAGCGGTAACAATTCTTGGATCATGTTAGCTTCTGTCTGCTTGATTGCTGCTACTGGATCACGGTTAACGGGCTTAAAAGCAACCAAGTCCGCCGTGGTTATTTTTTGTTGGCGGTATTGTCCAGCAGATTTTAGTTCATCTTTCGTCCGGTTAATGCTGATCTTTTTTAAATCAAACAGATCTAGATTTTCTTTACTAGGCATGATGAATGTACTCCTCGTTCAAGTAATTAATTTTATTGTAATGGTTTTGTTACGATTGTCGAGAAAATTTGAGTTTGCCCGGGCATTCTGCCACAATAAAGGCAAAGACAAGTGACCGTTCATCAAAGTAAGTAACGGCACAGCTATATTGAAAATATAGTGCAGGCAAGGAGTGATTGCAGTGTTAATCATGGTTGAGAGAAATGTGGCCCAGCATTTACATGCGAATACTCGGACAACGGATGCCCAGCAGGTGTTGAAGGCGACGAGTTGGTCTGTCCGCGTTGTCGGTGATTTTATGATCGTCATGAACAATCTTCTATCGATCCCTGTAATTGTCAGACACCCGCAACAGTTTAGTGATTCACGTTCATTTGTTGCTGCCTTTAAACGGGAATTCTTACATTTACTAGAAGCATTACCAGTGCCACGGGGAAAGATCGGGATGATTCGTGATTCCCAGCTGGCCAGTGTTAATTTCATGGCGCCTATTCCGGCCGCCATCCAACAACGGCTCCAAGTTTTTCAGAATCTCTTAAATCAGCCGGGAGTAATTCACTGGGATGAAGATCCAAGTAATGCGGTCGTTTCGCTGCAATTAGCAAAGAGTATTCGCTTGCAAAACCCTGATACAGGTGATGCTCAATCGGTTATTGATGTGTTTAAACAGTACGTAATCAACGATTTTGCCTTGCCAGCACACCCCAAATTGAATGAACACAACCGTCAATACCTGTATCGGTCATCATCATTGAATGATGTCATGAATGAGTCGGCGGTGACTGAACAAATTACCACTGACTATAAGAAAGCATTGATTCACCATCAGAAAAGTGATGCCATTATTGACCGTGACCTGGACTATGCCAATGATTACATGAGCTATGTTGCGGAACTAGGCCAGTCAATTATTGACGACTTAACCATGCCTTATTACTATATTTTGGATTATGCGAGTCGTAATGATGAACGATCATCAATGACGAAGTTGCGGGGGATGCGGGCTGCTTTTCGCGAATTAGCCCGCTTTTTAAAAGCGCAGGCCTTATTCTCGGCCGCGGATTTTGATGAATTTACCCAAGCAGTGAGTCAAGCCATTGACGACACGACACCAACACTGCAAGGGTTCCGTTTAGAGCGAATGCTGCATAGTGCTGAGTCGGAGTTACAACGCCGCCGAGCCCTGCTGTATCACGCTCGTAAGTACAGCAACCACCGTTACCATGTCCGGGTTGAACTAACTGGTTACCACCCCAAGATGTGGCGTCAACTAGCGGTCAGTGGTGAAACCAGACTAGATGACTTTTGTTACCTTATCTTGGCAGCCTTTCATGCTGGGGGTTCTCACTTATATGCATTGAAACATGGAAAGGATCTTTACCAGCTACCATACTTGGATAATGGAGAAAATATCACTCTGCACTGGTTGGGTGAATTTAAACAAGGTGACCAACTGATCCTTGACTATGACTTTGGTGATTCATGGTCATTTAAAGTCACTATTGAAGAAGTTACCAAGAAGCGGACATCGTTGACTAACCAGGAAGCCCAATTATTGGCTGGTTCCGGGAAGGGGATCATTGATGATATCGGCGGGGTCGCTGGCTTGGAAGCGGCGGCACAAGATGATCCCAGTATTAATGAAGACTTTGATCCCAAAACGGAACAGGAAGAGTGGGTTAATACTAGTCGTCAATTAGCACGACGTTATGAATAGGCGTTTCTTTTGTATTATTAATGTGAAAAAGTCTACAATAAAGGTGTAAATGTCTTGAAGAAAGTGAGGGGCTGAAAAATGTCAGAAGATCATATTCCTGAAACAATGAAGGCCTGGGAAGTTACTACCCCGGGCCCACTGGACGGCCCAGAAGCACCGTTAAAGCTGGTTACTAAGCCAGTTCCAACTCCTGGACGTGGTGAAGTTTTAGTAAAGGTATTAACTTGTGGTGTTTGTCACACTGATTTACACGTTACAGAAGGGGATTTACCTGTTCATCACGAGCACGTTACCCCTGGTCATGAAATTGTTGGTAAAGTGGTCGCCTTTGGCCCAGAAACACGACGGTTCAAGAAAGGTGAACGGATTGGTATTCCATGGTTCCGTCATGCTTGTGGAGTCTGCAAGTTCTGCCGGTCAGGACATGAAAACCTTTGTCCCCACTCTGTTTATACGGGCTGGGATCATGATGGCGGCTATGCCGAGTATGTGACTGTTCCAGAAGGATTTGCGTACCGGATCCCAGAAAAGTTCAATGACTTGGAAGCTGCTCCGCTACTTTGCGCCGGAATAATTGGCTACCGGGCGTATGAACGGGCAAATGTTCCAGCAGGGGGCCGTCTTGGACTGTACGGCTTCGGTGGATCGGCTCATATTACCGCACAGATTGCTTTAGCTCAAGGGGTTGAAGTGCACGTCTTTACCCGGGGCGCTGATGCTCGTAAGTTTGCCCTGCAATTAGGTGCCGTTGAAGCAAAGGGGGCTTATGACCTGTCCGAAGTACCTCTAGATTCTTCGATCATTTTTGCTCCGGTGGGTGACATCGTATTACCGGCATTGGAAAGTTTAGTTCCTGGTGGGACGCTTGCCATGGCCGGAATTCACATGACTGATGTGCCAAAGCTGAACTACCAGAAGCACCTCTTCCACGAAAAGACGTTAACGTCGGTTGAATCAAATACCCGTCGTGATGGTGAAGAATTCCTGACCTTAGCTGACCGGTTGGATATTCACCCAGAAGTCCATGAGTATGCCCTTGACCAAGCTGCCGAAGCATTGAAGTACGTAAAGGCCGGGGATATTAAAGGTGCCTGTGTACTCCGCGTCAGCAAAGACTAACGAAATGAGGATTAGATAATGACTTACCCACAATTAAACTTGTCACAAGCCGATGGCCCCGTTGCCATCATGAAAACAACGGCCGGGGCAATGACCATTCAATTATTCCCGGAACAAGCACCAAAAACGGTGGAGAACTTTATTAAATTAGCCCAGGATCATTATTACGATGGGGTAATTTTTCACCGAGTGATTCCTGATTTTATGATTCAGGGTGGTGACCCTACTGGAACCGGTCGCGGTGGTGAAAGTTCTTTTGGTCGGCCATTTGAAGATGAGTTCTCAGATGAACTCTTCAACTTGAATGGCGCCTTATCGATGGCCAATGCGGGCCCTAATACCAATGGTAGTCAATTCTTTATCGTCACTGCCGAACATGTCCCAGCTGACATGATTGACCAGATGAAGATGGCTGGATATCCAGCAGATATTATTGATTACTATCAACAACATGGTGGCACGCCATGGTTAGATGGACACCATACCGTCTTCGGTCAATTAATTGAGGGTCAGGACGTTGCCAAGCAAATTAGTTTGACCAAACGTAACCGGATGGATAAGCCAAAGAAAGATATTGTGATCAAGAAAATTACTATTGAAAATTAGTCCAAAAATCATCCAGCTTTCTGGATGATTTTTTTAGTTTAACCCAGTATGATAGTGGTAATGAATTTTAAATCATTTGGAGGTCATATCATGGCAGCTTACCGTACCGAATCTGATACTTTAGGTCCCGTCGAAATTCCGGCGGATGCATTGTGGGGGCCCCAGACCCAGCGGAGTCTTCGTAATTTTCCTACTGGCCCGTATATGCCCATTGCAATCATTCGGGCGCTCTTGCAAATTAAGAAAGCCGCTGCACAGACGAATATGGAAATGAAGCAGATCGAACCGGCCAAAGGGAAACTGATCGTTAAGGCGATCGATACTTTACTGGCATTAAGTGATGATGACCTTCGTCATGACTTCCCGCTCAAGGTTTACCAAACTGGTTCGGGAACGCAAACAAATATGAACACGAACGAAGTAATTGCTCACAAAGCCCATCAAATTAATCCGGATATTGAGATTTTACCGAATGATGATGTTAACAAAGGACAGAGTTCGAACGATACCTTCCCAACTGCAATGAATATTGTGGCAATTGAAGCATTGGATCGCTTGGAACCGGCTGTTAAACACTTAATTGCTGAGTTGAAAGTCAAAGAAGACAAATACTGGGATACCGTTAAGATTGGACGAACTCACCTTCAAGATGCCACCCCAATGACGTTTGGCCAGGAAATCTCTGGTTACGTTGCGGCCTTGGAACACGACTTAACCTTTATCCAAACTCTCGCACCAACCCTTTTGGAATTAGCAATTGGGGGAACAGCCGTAGGAACCGGATTAAACGCCGCTCCGGGGATGGCCAGTGCGATTGCGGATAAGCTAAGCAGGGTTTATGATCACCAATTTACTGCCGATTGTAATAAATTCTATGGATTAGCTAATCACTCCGGCCTTGATGTGGTCCATGGTGCGCTCAAGTCATTAGCCGCGGATATGTTTAAGATCGCCCAGGATATTCGTTTCTTAGCTTCGGGACCTCGCGCGGGGTACGATGAATTGAATATTCCTGCCAACGAGCCCGGTTCGTCCATTATGCCCGGAAAAGTCAACCCTACCCAGGCGGAAGCAGTGACGATGGCTGCGTTGCGGGTGTTCGGTAATGATACGGTGATCACAATGGCTTCATCGCAAGGAAACTTCGAAATGAACGTTTACAAGCCTGTCTTGATTTACACATTTCTCGAATCAACCAATATCCTGACCGGGACAATTAAGAGTTTTACAGATAAACTTGTTCACGGGATGACTGTTAATAAGAAACGAATGACCGAGTTAGTCGACCGCTCTCTGATGACGGTGACTGCCTTATCGCCGCATATCGGTTACCATGATAGTGCGAAGATTGCCCAAAAGGCGGCGAAGGAGGGAACTACCCTGCGGGATGCTGCTCTAGCAACTGGCAAAGTAATGGCGGAACAATATGATCAGTGGATGAATACCTTAAAGATGACTAATGCTGATCGTCGTCAACGGATGAAAGACCGGTTTAACGAAGCTAAGGATAAGATGAAGCAGAACAGTAAACGGCATTCATTCAGTCATAGAAAGGACCAGAAGTAAGATGGCAACAAAGTTTCAACCAACCCCCATTAGTCAATTGCAAGATCAGTATGATGTCGTTATTGTCGGTTCTGGTGCGACTGGACTAACGGCTGCTATTCAAGCGCATGAATTAGGAATGACAGTCGCTGTATTAGAAAAAGAAGATAAATTAGGTGGCAACACTAACCGTGCATCGTCTGGAATGAATGCGGCAGAAACGAATATTCAGTTGAAACACGGCATTATTGATAACGTTGCCGACTTTTATCATGAAACCTACCAAGATGGTGGTCGTCTAAACGATAAGGATATGTTGGGTTACTTTGTTTACCACACTGCCCCAGCAATTGATTGGCTAGCTGACCATGACATTCACCTCGATGATATTACCGTTACCGGTGGAATGAGTCAGAAACGAACCCACCGGCCAGCCAGCATGGCACCAATTGGCGGGTTCTTGATCCAGCACCTCCTGGCAGTTGTTCAACAAGAACAAATTGCTGTTTTCCAGCCAGTACGAGTAACGCATTTACAAATGAAAAATGGCCGGATTAGTGGGGTGAAAGTCACCATTAATGGTGTTGACCGGCATATTAATGCCGGAGCTGTTATTTTGGCTACTGGTGGTTTCGGGGCTTCTCAGGAAATCTTGAAGAAGTACCGGCCTGATTTGGCCAACTATAAGACGACTAATCAGCCAGGAGCAACTGGTGATGGCTTAAAACTGGCGGAAGAAGTTGGGGCAGAATTAATGCAAATGAACCTCGTCCAGGTTCACCCCACTGTTCAGCAGGACCAGCCCCACGTCTATTTGATTGGGGAAGCCGTGCGTGGCGAAGGGGCCATTCTTGTAAATGCACATGGCGAACGCTTTGTTAATGAATTAAATACTCGGAAAATTGTTTCCAATGCTATTACGGCCTTGCCAGAACATAGTGCTTATTTAATCTTTGATCAGGGAATTCGTGACCGCGTTAAAGCCATTGACTTCTACGATCAGGTGGGCCTGGTGAAGAAGGCCGCCACCTTAACCCAACTGGCGGATAAATTAGGGATAGATCCTGATCATCTTGTTGAAACTGTTCAAAAATGGAATAAATCTGTTGCTAGCCACCACGATGCACAGTTTGGCCGAACTACCGGAATGGATCGACCGATTGAACAACCACAGTTTGGTGCTATTCATATTGCTCCGGCGGTTCACTACACGATGGGGGGAATTCACATTACACCAAAGACCCAGGTGCTCGACGGCAATGGCAATATTATCAAAGGCCTCTTTGCCGCGGGTGAAGTTGCCGGAGGATTACATGGTAATAACCGGGTTGGTGGTAATTCCATTGCCGAGACCGTTGTCTTTGGTCGCCAAGCAGGACAACAAGTCACCCTGTACTTGCGCCAAAGCCGTTAGCTTGACAAGGTTCGTATAATATTAGTTGTGAACTTTAAGAATTGCAGTTAACGGAGGATGCAATAGTCATGCATAATTCTGATCAATCAAACCCATTTGAGGGCTTTGAGCCAGCGGAACACCTTTCAAAACACCACCACATGGCGATTCCCTGGCAGGATTTCTTTACGAATGATAATTTCACCCCAGCTAAAGAAGCCAACTTAGTTGAACGAGCTGCTATTGTTGGGCGCATTGGCTTGATGATGCTGGCGTACGGAACAGGTGCTTGGCGGGTCCGGGATTCGATGAACATCGTTGCTCGAAAACTCAAGATGACCTGTTCGGCAGATATCGGGTTGGTATCGTTGGAATACACCTGTATGGATGCTCACCACGCATATACCCAGGCACTATCATTACCCACAACGGGGGTTAATACCGCTAAGTTGTCGATGATGGAACGCTTCATTCACGACTTCCGGGACCGGGGAGAAGAAATGACAATTGGTGAAATCCACCAGCGGTTGGAAAAGATCGCGCATTCGCGTGGCAAGTACAGCCCAATCCATGTCGCCCTAGCAGCGGCCCTGGCATGCAGCTGCTTTGTCTTTTTGCTTGGCGGAGGCCCGGTAGAAATGCTGTGCTGCTTTATTGGTGCCGGACTAGGAAATTACGTGCGGCGGAAGATTGCTGATCGCCACATTACCCTGTTTGCCTGCATCGCCTTGGCCGTTGCGGTTGCATGCATTGTCTATTTGTTGTCGTTTATGGGGATGCAGTACTTTTTCAATATTAGTGATCGCCATGAAACGGGCTATATTGGAGCAATGCTGTTCATTATTCCCGGCTTCCCATTCATTACGTCTGGCCTGGACATTTCCAAATTGGATATGCGGTCGGGCCTGGAAAGGCTGACCTATGCGGTGGCAATCATTGTGGTAGCGACCCTCGTAGGTTGGATTGTTGCCATGGCGGTTCATTTACGGCCAGGAACATTAGCTGCTTGGCCGTTATCGCCACTTGCGCTGTTGCTTTTACGAATTCCAGCTAGTTTTGGTGGTGTTTTCGGCTTTTCAATTATGTTTAACTCGACGCCTAAAATGGCGGCTCTGGCCGGACTGATTGGGGCAGTTGCTAACACGACCCGGTTGGAATTAGTTGATTGGACGCATATTCCAGCTGGTGCCTGTGCTTTCATTGGCGCATTGATTGCGGGACTTATTGCTTCATTCGTGAAGATGAAGTTACACTATCCTCAAATTTCACTTACTGTTCCATCGATCGTTATCATGATTCCAGGACTATATATGTATCAGGCTATGTACAACATGGGATTAACCTCGATCAATGTGGGAACCCTGTGGATGACTAAGGCCTTGTTGATTGTTGTCTTCCTTCCACTAGGCTTGATTGTTGCCCGGATCTTGACTGATCATAAATGGCGACGGAACGGTTAAGGAGTACGCTGATGGTTGTTATCAATTATCCCCACGACCTGTTAGCTGAGGTCCGCCAACGAGTGGCGGGCCGAAAATTGACCGGCTTTACTCCAGGGCAAGGGTTGCTCCATCCGGACCTGATGCTGGTTGGTGAAGCCCCTGGGCGTCATGAGGAAGTGCACAATATTCCTTTTTCTGGTGCTTCCGGGAAAGAATTGATGAAGATGGTGGCATCAATTGGCTATTCACGACAAACGATCTACATCACCAGTGTGGTCCGTCAACGGCCATATTCGGTTAAGCGGGTTAAGGACCGGCAAAGTGGCAAAATAATCACGAAAAAGCCTAACCGGACGCCAACCAAAGGAGAAGTGCTGGCCTTTGCCAAATTGTTTGACTGGGAGTTAGGCCAGGTGGATCCGAAAATCATTGTTCCCTTAGGTAATACTGCTTTACAACGGTTACTGGGACCGCAAGCGAATATTGGCGAGCTTCACGGCCAACTGATCACTCGGCCCATTCAGAAAGCAACTGCTGATGGACAGGGTTATCAATGGACGACGGATTCCTATAAACTTTTTCCGATGTATCATCCCGCAGCTGTTTTGTACCGACGCAAACTGGAACCAACAGTAAAGGATGATTGGCGACGTTTAGGAACTTTGTTGCAACACAAATAATTAATGATTTACAAACGTACCAAAAATCGGTACGATATATGACGATTAAGAGGGTGAACCAATTGGCGCACCCTCTTTATATTCGTGAATGGAGATGATGATTTGGATCTGGCACGACGAAGAACAATTGTGACGGGCGCATTACTACTGTCTAACATCATGGCAGGAATGGATGGGACGATTGTCAATACAGCCCTACCGGCGATTACTAGTGATTTGCACGCCATTCAATACATGGGCTGGATTGTGGCCATTTTCCTCTTTGGAATGGCAGTTGCCACGCCCTTGTGGAGCAAGTATGGTGAGCATAAGGGTAACAAGCAGGCATATATTACGGCCACATCATTATTTATGGTCGGGGCCATTTTCCAAGGGTTAGCCCCCAATATTGTCTGTTTTATTATTGCCCGGGCAATAATGGGGATTGGCGCTGGTGGAATGAACACAATCCCGTTTATCGTCTATGCTGAAATCTACGCTAACCTAAAGCAACGGGCGACGGTGCTGGGGATTTCATCAGCTTGTTTTGGAACAGCCTCAATCATTGGACCGCTCCTTGGGGGCTGGATTGTTGATACCTGGAGCTGGCACTGGGTCTTCTATGTCAACATCCCGATTGCCCTGGTGGCCATTACGATCGTGGCTATCTTTTACCAAAACGTCAAGAAACAAGCAGCTGGTAAGCCCGTTGACTATCTTGGCGCTTCATTACTGGTAGTCAGCCTGATTCTGATCCTCGTAGCTGTTCAATTGATCGGCACGATTTCGTCCTTGATCGTAGTGGCCCTCGCCATTATTGGTTGTGGCCTCCTGTACTGGATGGTTCGCGTAGACCGTCAAGCTGTGGATCCAATTGTCCCTAGTCGGTTGTTTACCAACCATGAACTCGTCCTAGACTTTCTGCTCTTCATTATCATCTGGGGATCCTTCATTGCTTTTATTATCTATATTCCAATGTGGGCCCAGGGGATTCTCGGTTTGAGTGCCCTGCTTGGGGGAATGACCCAGATTCCAGGAGCGTTTACCAATTTCTTGGGTTCAGAACTGGTCCCCTTTGTCCAAGACCGGTTAAATAAGTATCAGTTGGTTTCCATTGGCGCCTTCACCATCTTCGTTGCTTTTATGGGCTTGATGATCGGTGGTCAGCATTCGCCATTTTGGCTGTTACTTATCCTTGGGGCTTTTGAAGGCTTTGGGGTCGGTCTTGTATTTAACATCTTGCAGATCAATGTCCAAACGGATGCGGAATTGCAAGATGTGCCAATCGCGACCTCAATGGGTTACTTGCTTCGGATCTTAAGTCAAACTTTCATGTCAGCAATCTACGGGGTTATTCTGAATCATTCTCTTTTGTCCGGAATTCAACATGCCCACTACCACATTACGATGGGGATGCTTAACCAACTGTCAAATGCGAGAACTGCCAGTCATCTGCCCACTGTCCTATTGCCGGAGATGCGGCAAATTCTTTATAGTGGGTACCATAATATTGTGGTGACGGCATTGGTATTAATCATCATTGCTTTAATTTTGGTCCTGACGATGGCGGTCAAGAGTCGCCGACAAATAGGATAATAAATAAAAGATCCAAATTGGTTTTTCGCCAATCTGGATCTTTTATTTTAGTCGTGATGTTGCCGGTGCCATTCAGCAATTTGTTGCAACCGGGCTTTGAATCGATCTTCGCGCCCTTGTTCAGTCGGGTGGTAGAAGTGCTGACCAACTAATTTGTCCGGCATCGTCTGCATATTTGTTAACTTATCCTTGGTATCATGAGCATACTGATAATTTTTACCATAGTTCAATTCTTTCATTAACTTGGTTGGTGCGTTCCGAATTTGGAGTGGTACAGGAAGGTTCCCACTCTTTTTAATTGCTGCATGTGCTTCTTGACGAGCAACATAAGCAGCATTTGATTTAGGGGCTAATGAAAGGTAGATGACACATTCCGTTAAGTGAACGTCACATTCAGGCATTCCTAAGAACTGACAGGCCTGGAAAGTGTTAATAGCAACGTTGAGGGCATTAGTATCAGCTAAGCCAATGTCCTCACTGGCAAAACGTACGAGGCGACGAGCAATATAAAGCGGATCTTCACCACCATCAATCATCCGTGAACACCAATAAATGGCGGCATCAACGTCACTGTTACGCATTGATTTATGGAGGGCGGAGATGATGTTGTAATGTTCTTCACCATGTTGGTCATAGCGGAGTGATTTCGTATTGATAATTTGACTAAGATCAGCTTCACTGACTGTTACTTGGTGATCCTGCCGGTGACCGTTTAAGACGGCCATTTCGAGAGTATTCAAAGCTACGCGGGCGTCACCATTGGCAAAGACGGCAATTTGCTGGAGAAGCTCATCGCTGATTTTAATGGTTAGGTTAGGGAATCCATCAGGATGGTGGAGGGCTCGCTGAAGGACTTTGACTAAGTCGGCAGTCGATAGTGATTTTAGAACAAAGACCTTGCACCGCGATAGTAAAGCCGAGTTAATCTCAAAAGACGGATTTTCTGTTGTTGCCCCGATTAAGATGATACTTCCGCGTTCAACGAAGGGGAGAAAGGCATCTTGTTGGGCCTTATTAAAACGGTGAATTTCATCGATGAAACAGATTGTCCGTTCACCATATTCGCGGTTTTGTTCTGCCTCTTGCATGATCTTACGAATATCCTTGATGGAGCTCGTGACGGCACTAAAGGTAACAAAGTGTGATTTTGTCTGATGAGCAATGATTTCAGCGAGGGTTGTTTTGCCGACGCCGGGTGGACCCCAGAAAATAAGCGAAGAAATTTGGTCGCTTTCAATAAGATCACGTAATACTTTTCCATCACCAATCAGCTCGTGTTGTCCCATAAATTCGTCCAGGGTGCGTGGCCGGACCCGATTAGCGAGCGGTGTATTTTTATTATCTGGTTGATTAAATAATGATTCTTGGTGCATAAGTCTACTGCATCTCCCTTTTTCTAGTTTAAAATATATTTTTAATAATTTGAATACTGTCTTTCGACTTAATCGTGTTACGATTAAACTAGTATTTATCGACATTCTAGGCTGATATGTCTAGTGAATTTCACAAAGGAGCACTATGCTCATGAAGAGGTTATCAAAATTACACCAAACAATCGCTGCCCAGTTGGCGAATAATTTTAGCCATAGCGTCCGTGACTTGACCAAGTGTGGCGATCACCGTTCCCGGAAGGCCACCTTTGTTGAGATGGGGATTCAGTTGAGCGAATTCAAGAAGAACTTAGAGGATCCGGAGCGGTTTGCCAAGGTAATTAAACAGGCGGAAACGGATAATGCAGAAGAATTCGCTTTACCCGCCGTTAAGTTTACGGTGACGGTCCGGGAAATGGGACAAGCGCCGATGCCCACCTTTGTTTTAAATGAACATGATGAAATGCAATCAACCATTATCTATCTGCCAGGTGGAGCATTTTTTGCTCAACCGATGAAGGAACAATGGGAGTATGCTAACCGGCTGGCGGAAAAAACTGGCGCACGGGTATACGTAGCCGTTTATCCCATGCTTCCCCAGCATAACTTTAAGGCCGCCTATCAAGCAATTAGTCAGCTATACCAGCAGATTTATGCCCACACCCCGGCGAGTGATATTACAATTTTAGGAGACTCAGCAGGGGGGAACCTTGCGGCTGGTTTTTGTGAATACTTAGCCGCCAAGCAACAGCCGCAACCGGGAAGATTAATCTTGATTTCCCCGTGGTTGGATTTGGACCTGAAAAATCCAACGATTGCTAAATATGCGGATGCCGATGTCACACTATCAGTAGCTGGCTTACGGCGGGTCGCCAACCTGTGGGCTGATAATACTAATCATGATAATTACCAACTAAGTCCGATGAATGGTGATTTATCTAGTTTTCGCAGGGTAATGATTATTGCCGGGACGCGTGAAATTATGTATCCCGACTGTGCCCGGTTCGTTTGTCGCTTACGGAAGGCCCAGATACCTGTTCAATTTGAAGTTGGTCGGGACCTTTTCCACATTTTCCCAATTTACCAAATCCCAGAATCAGATGCTATGATGAATAAAGTGAACGCATTTTTACACTAATTAGATTGGAGGAATTATTAATGGCAACAGTTGCAGTTGTATTTGCTCCCGGTTGTGAAGAAGTAGAAGGCTTAACTGTCGTAGATGTTTTACGCCGGATGGGGATCGATACTAAGATGGTTGGCCTAGAAGGCATGAAGGTTCCTGGTGCCCATGGAATTGAATTAACCTGTGATGAGGTCTTAGGGGACCAATTATTAGATTATGATGTTGTGGCCTTCCCTGGCGGTCGTGGCGGTGCTGAAAAGCTGCGCGATAATGATCAATTGATGAAAATTATGCAAAAGCGTCAAAAAGCTGGCAAGTGGGATGCTGCGATGTGTGCTGCTCCCATTGCTTTAGCTCGTTATGGGGTCTTGGATGGTCATGATTATACCTGCTTCCCAGGCTTTGACCAACAAATATCCAAAGAAGTGCCAACAGCTCGTTTCCATGAAGATATTACTGTAGTGGATGTCGCTGGCAAGGTTATTACGTCACGAGGACCGGCAACGGCACTTGCTTATGCCTACCAAATTGCTGAGATTCTTGGTTACGATACCAAACAAATTAAGCACGAGATGTTGTATGATTACCTCGCTAAGGAAATTTAATTATTGAATTGCGACTAACCAGAACTTGACGGAAGTCATTTATGACTTTGTCTTCACATCTCAGCAAGCAAAAGAGGGCTCTAGCGTTCGGTTTTTACGAACACTAGAGCCCTTTGTGTACTCTGACACTTTTAATTATAAAGGGAACTATCCCCGTTATTTTAAATTAAGTTGCTGTTATTTATTCACAATGTACTGGGCACTTTCACCCTTCAAAACGTTGAGGGCGTTGCCAGCAACAATTTTGGCCATCGCATCCCGCGCTTCAAATGAGGCGTTCCCAATGTGTGGGGTCAAAATGACATTCTTCAATTTCTTAAAGCCATCCGCCACGTTTGGTTCTGCTTCGTAGACATCAAGAGCAGCCCCGGCGAGCTTGTGGCCCTGCAATGCCTTCAGTAAGGCATCCTCATTTAAGACAGGCCCCCGTGCACAATTAATGATCATTGCGCTGTCCTTCATCATTGCAAATTGTGGAGCATCAATCATATGATGCGTTTCAGGAGTCAGTGGGCAGTGAAGTGTTACAACATCGGCCCGCTTAAGTAATTCATCTAGGCTGACGTATTCAGCATTGTAATGGGCTTCGGTTGCTGGATCAGCTTGGTGACGCTGTGTGTAGATAATCTTCATATCGAAGGCGTGCAACCGTTGAGCAACCCCACGGCCGATACTGCCTAAACCAACAATTCCCAATGTCTTGCCGGCTAATTCATGACCCAGGAAGAAGAGCGGGGCCCAGCCATCAAAGCCAATTGTCCGCATTCGATGGTCACCCTCAACAATCCGCCGCATTAACGCAATAACTAAACCAGAAGCCACTTCGGCTGTTGCTGTCGAAGAAACAAATGGCGTGTTAGTAACGTCAATGCCCTTGGTCCGAGCGTAGTCCGTATCAATATTGTTGAATCCAGCACCAAAGTTGGCAATTAACTTTAGATTTGGTGCGGCATTAATAACATCTTTGTCGACTTGCGTGGAGAGTGGGGTAATTAAAACCTTGCAATCGGTGACGTGCTTTAATAATTCATCTTTGGTAATCAGACCATCACCATCAAATACTTCATAATCAATGCCTGCTTGATCAAGCATCTTGCTTGCAACTTTTGGTAATTTAGCTGATAGATAAACAGTAGCCATATTATTCGCCTTCCTATAATAAAAAAATAGCCAAGTAACCGTTTACAAGGCTATTATAGGTCAATTGTGAAAAATCGGCAATTTATGCTCGTAACCACCAGAAGAGCAGGCGCTTCTCTGGCTGGTCAGCGCGCTGGTTGACAACTGTGACTAGACTAATCATTGAGCTAATGATGGAAGCTCGTTTCCGGAAAGCAGTATAGCGGGAATCCCATTCGTCAGCATACTTATCTTTATAGCGCCGTAATCCTTGGAATCCATACAGGCGATAACCGTATTCGTAAATGAAGTGGGCAATCTTTTCACCCAGGAAGGAGAATTGGTATTCACCAACATTGGATAATGGTGCCATTCCCAAGTCGAAGTATGTGTAGTCATTCTCTTGTCCATATAAGAACATACTGATGAAAATTTTATCCATAATCCCAGATGGGGCTTCGTGACTGTGGCGCATCAGGTCAATTGTTAAAATCCGCTTACTGCCAGTTGGCATAAAGGTAGCAAAGGCCACTAGCTTGCCATCCTTATCACGGACGGTCCCGACAGGTGCTTGCTGAATGTAGTAGTTATCAAAGAAACCAAGGGAGAAGCCCTTTTCAATTTGCTTGCCTAGCCAGTCATCTGAAACGGCCTTTAGTTCCTTCATGAAGTGGTCATCAAACGGTGGCTTCGCCACTGCAAATTGGTAACCTTCGCGATCAAACTTGTGCATCAAAGCCCGTTGTGATCGTTGACGTTTTCCAGCAAGCGTGAAGTCAGCTAGTTTAACTAACCCCGTTTCGCCAGTTTTAATGAAGTCAAAACCAAACTCATGGAGAAGCATGGTCATTTCCCCAGAGACTTCGTAAAAGACCAATTGGTAACCGTAACGATCGGCTTCAGAAATGAATTGACGGAGTGCCGGTCGAATCATGTTCTTATTACCGACCGGATCCCCCATGATAATGAGGTGGTCGTATTTTTGACGGTACATAAAGAAGAGTTGGTCCTGTCCTTGATCCTGGTAATAGTATAGGTTCTTATCACGCAGGAAAGCCAGGTGACTGATCTGACTACCCCCAAACTGCTTAATCACAGCTCGTGCTCGATCAGCATCAAATGAGTGAATCCCGCTAAATGGATCGAAGCCCCCGGTAAAGTACCGCAACATAATCATTAGAAGAATTAACCCAATTACCAGCCCCAGTAGTCCAGATACCCAGACTTTCTCACCAGGAAAGAGGAAGAAGTTCGGGACGCGGTGCAGTTTTGAATATTCAGGTGAGTTGATAACCCCAACGATCACATAAAGAATGCAGGACCCCGCAAAAATGGCTAAGTCGATCATAAATTTACCAATGGAGTATTGGAGCTTCACTCGGTATAGTTCGTGCTTAGACAGAATGATCAGGAACAGGACAAGGGCCAGGTAGATGGTCAGACTAATCGTCCCTAAGTTCCAAATAGTATTGGCAATCCCAATCACCAGGAGAACTAAGGCCGGCCAGTACGCCTTAGCCACCTTCGATTCAATTCCTCGAGCGACTGCGAGCAGTGCCATGGCAAAAAGCACAGAACTGAGTTGGTGGAGGAAGAAAAAGGTGAACGGGTATAGTTGAGCGAGAAATTTATTCTGCGCCGTGAGGTCAGGTACCGAGGCTGCCAAGAGCATTAATAATCCTGACATGTACAAGAAAAGGGTTATTAAGAAATGGGCGGTGTTTTGCAAAATGGTTAATGGCAAACCATCAAAGTATTCATTAACTTGGGTAGCTAAATTGTGGAGGAACATGATTCCCGCAATGACTAATGGAACAATATAGTAGAAAATCCGGAAGAGGAGCAACCAAATGATGATTGTGGGTCGGGTCACACCAAGAAGTGACAGTTCGAACATCATCATAACATCGAAGGACCCCAGTGCTCCTGGAATCATGGAAATAACTCCCAGCAGTTGGGCCACGACATACAGTGGTAAGACAGCAATGAGGTTTTGCCGAACACCTAGGCACCAACCAACTAATAAGAAGAAGAGGGCCACAAACAACCATTCACATGTGGATGAAGTTACTAGCAATCCCTCAATCTTAGGGGTTACGTCTTCAAAGACTTTGTTGTCGTTAACTAATGTAAAATAGAAAACAATCGGGAAGTATAATCCTCCGGCAACGAGCCAGATGGCATATTGGTTAAAGTGTCCACCGTGATGGAAAACAAACATAATGATTAATGCAAGCCAGCACAGGACCGATAATCCTGATAAGAGGAAGACTGCAATCTTTGAAATGGCGAGCAAGATGTCTTTACGGCTGGCACTCTTCCGATAAAAGTAGCCGCGCATTGTCGCCCCCAGGACACCACCGAAGCCAGCAATATTGGTGAGAGTGTTGGTAATCCACCCGCAACGAATGATATAGCTTCGCTTGAACTTGCCTGGTAGAAAATGAACGATGGCAAAGTCATACCCCAACATTGGGATGACGGCAATGATCCCCATTACCAGTAATAACAACAGTGACCACCATGATAAATTGGTGAGGCCAACCCCCACTTTATGCCAGTCAACTGTTTTAAAAAAGTCGGTCAAAGCATGGACAACAAATAAGACAATTGAAACTACAAAAACAGTCTTAATTATTCGTGAATACTTTTCCCACCAAAACAGGAATCGGTTATAAACGGCTTTCATAATATCCCCCTCAACATTATTTCTAAAGAACATTATAGGGGAGATGAGACGGATAATCATCCTTTAATTAAATTGTTTATTGACAGGATGACCGAAGTCACGTATACTTTTATTTGTTGTCAAATGGTCCGTTGGTCTAGTTGGTTTAGGACGCATCCCTGTCACGGATGAGATCACGAGTTCGAGTCTCGTACGGACCGTCATATGTAAGCAAGAGGCTGGGAATTATTTCCCGGCTTCTTTTTCATACTCAAATATTATGGAGGATAGAATGGAAAATACTTGGCAATATCAAGGAACCGAACCGATTAAGATCAAGAAATATTTGCAGTCGCTGGGGATGGGGCATCGCCTGTTTAATGACCTGAAGAATGGGCAGGGCGAATTCTTAGTTGACCACCGGCAAGTACGGCCAACAACAAAAATCCTTCCGAACCAACCGTTGACAGTGATTGCTCAGCCAGAGCCCCGTGACCAAGCGGTGAAGCTCAGCGATCAGCCACTTGATATTGCCTATGAAGATGATAATTGGTTAGTCATCAATAAGCCAGCTGGGGTGACTTCAATTCCCGGGCCATCTGTGGATAATGGTACTATTCTAAACCGGGCTGTTAACTACCTAGTCCAGCAAGGATCACCCGACCAGCGGCCCCACCTAATCACCCGCTTAGATCGTTATACGGGGGGCTTACTATTGATTGCCAAGCACCATGTTGCTTCCAGTATGATCAGTCAGCAGGTCCAACAGCACAAGATGTTGAAAGAATACACGGCCTTTGTTTCCGGCACTTTTAACGATGATCATGGCATTATTAACCGACCAATTGCCCGACGGGAAGGACAAGCTCAACGGGTGATTGCGGAAGACGGTCAAAAGGCTGTTACTGAGTACTGGGTTGAAGAGCAGAAAGCCAACTGGGCTAAACTGCGGGTTCAATTACATACCGGTCGAACACACCAGATTCGGGTACACATGGCCGCAATTGGACACCCGTTGATTGGGGATCACTTATATGGCGGAGACACTTCTCGCTATCAACATCAACGCCTGTGGGCAACAAAGATTTCATTTCAGGACCCATTCACGTTAACACAGCGGACGTTCACTTGTCCCATTCCACAAGAATAAAAGGGGTTGAGAAAAACAGAATGTTTTTCTCAACCTCTTATTTGTTACTAGTAGTTTTGAATGCCCTGGGTTACTTCCAGCTTCTTTTATTATTTCAGCTGGCTTTTAATCATTTGGCTCATGAATGCCTGTTCGGCTTGTCGGGAAACTTGCTGTATTTGTTGGGCACTCATCTGCGGATCCTTTGCCATTGCCGCTTGCACTTTATTTGTGACGAAAACCTGGGCTTGATGCTGCATAGCATCACCTGCTTTGCCGGCCTTGGTTTGGAGCTGCTTGGCCTGACCAGTTGTAACCTTAATATATGATTGCGGATAATTAATCACGTTTGTCCGTTCAATCAAGGTACCATCCATCCCGGACCACATGTACAAAGCCTTATAAAATTTATTTTTAAAGTACCACCGCGTCTCAGTAGTTGTTAACTGTGGTTCTTGACGATTTGAAAACTTCATTTTACTGGTGGTGTATTCATTAGCCTGGGTATGATGAGTCTTGCTGTGCTTCAAGCTGGTTTTATAGATAAAAACATTATCTTTACCACTATTCCCAATAGGCTGGTAAATTGCTAACGGTAGCTTGCCACCGGCAGAGTAAACCGTTTTGGTTGTAGTTGTGGTTACTGTATGCATTCCAAAGTGATGACTGTAGTTTAACGTCATCAGAGTAGTTGAGCCCACGAAAAGGAGACCAAAGATCACTGTCCCAACAATACGGGACGGACGGTGGTTAATAAACATGACACAAGCGAAGAGGGCCATCGCAGAGATAAACATCAGAATGATAATCATTTAGCATCCTCCTCTCCCACAATATCTTGAGAATCAAGTTTTAAGTGAATGCCATTACCACTGGTGACAAAGAACGTTAGTACCAGACCGGTCAGGGCAAAGGCAATCGCAAACCAGAAGGCAGCGTGGTAACCAATCAAAGTAGCATCAAACATCTTTGACTTATATTGCAACGGTGCGGCCGCCAATAATGAATGGGCTGGCTTATGATTATTTGTAACGTTCGTCAGTACAGAAATCATGATCGCAGTCCCGACAGAAGTGGCTACCTGCCGCAAGGTGTTGTTAACCGCAGTCCCATGTGAAATTAGTTTATATGGTAAGGAGTTCATTCCGGCAGTTGTGACCGGCATCATTACCATAGAGATTCCGAACATCCGTACGGCATACAAGAACACAATGTAAATGATGGGGGTGTCACGGGTAATGAAGGCAAAAGGAATCGTGCCAATGGCGAGAATGAACATTCCCGTGATCGCAAGTCGACGGGCGCCGTGACGGTCAAAGAGATTTCCCGTAATGGGGCTCATGAGTCCCATAAAGAGGGCACCAAATAAGAGGGTGAGCCCGGAATGAAAAGCAGACATTCCATGGATAATCTGCAAGTACAGCGGAATTACTAATTCAACCCCGACCATGGCCATCATTACGATGGAACTCAGAACAGTTGCTAGGGTGAACTCGCCACTTTTGAACACTTTGAATTCCAAGAACGGTTCTTCGAGTTTATTTTGCCGTAACACAAGGAAGGTGACTAAGATGGCCCCAACGATAATCGTGGTGATTACGACGGAGTCAGTCCAGCCGTCGTTCCCAACACTAGAAAAGCCGTATAGCATACTACCGAATCCCGCCGTTGAAATGATAACGGATAACCAATCCAGGTGTGGCTTTTGATTAGGAATGACGTTTTTAACTAAGAACAGACTGGCAATAATCACAACAGCTGCGATTGGGACGATCATCCCGAACAGCCAACGCCAGCTGAAATTATCAATTACCCATCCAGAAAGGGTCGGGCCAATCGCAGGGGCGAGGCCAATGACCAGTCCATTGATCCCCATGGCGGCACCCCGCTTTTCAGGTGGGTAAATAGTCAGCATGATATTCTGCATGAGGGGCATGGTAATCCCAACACCTAGGGCTTGGATAAGCCGTCCGCTTAATAAGACCGGGAATGATGGCGCTAACCAAGACATAATTGTGCCAATTTCAAAGACCGTCATTGCAATGACATATAGTGTCTTTGTGTTAAAACGGGAACTAAGGTAGGCACTGATTGGAATCATAATCCCATTCACCATTAAGAACCCAGTTGTCAGCCACTGAACTGTTGAAGTACTGATATTGAAAGCAGTCATCAGAGCAGGGAAGGCCGTGGACAGGATGGTCTGGTTTAAGATTGTACAAAAGGTCCCAATCAGGAGAACCAGAACCATTAGACTTCTGTTATATGGCCGATTATTGATATCGACAGTGACAGATTGTTGATCCACCAAGAAAACCTCTTTTCGAAAAATAGTCAATGCAAATCAATATAAGACTATTCGACATCATTGTCAAATTATTTGACAAAAGTAACTGATTTTATCATAATAATTGGCGGTTATAGAAAGTGGAGGTATTTCATGAAAGCTTTAGCAGAACGATTTCGACAAATGATGAGTCAACATAATTTACGAATTACGATGTCCCAATTATCAGAGATGACGGGGGTATCACCGAGTCAACTCCGTTATTGGGAGAAGAAACACTATATTCGCTCTGAGCAGGGTGAGAAAAATCAAAACCACTTGTTTCCTATTCAAATGCTCTACCGAGTATGCACAATTAAATTCTTTTTAGACCAGGGATATACATTGACCAACGCTGTGCAAAAAGCTGAAGCACATCGGGAGTCAATTAAGTTATTCCGTCAATTTGTTGCTGACCAGCAGTTATATGTCAATCAAACGGGCCCTAATAAAGCTGAAATTAGTATTGGAAAGATTGCAGAAGACCCGGAAACGGAGGTATATGCCACTATCAATGGTGATAAGACAGAATTACACCTCCGTAAGCAGGGATGATTTAACGTTCCATACTTGCTTGTGGTATGGTATAAATGATAGCTTTAGACGATTATAGGAAGGACAGCGATGAGCTTGGCTGAAGAAGTATCTTACAGTAAGTTGAACAGTAATGCCGCAAAGAAAAATGCATTACAGGCATTTATCTCTTTTTATGTTGACCAATATCGGCGCAATAACCTGGAAATTCTCGGTGCTAAAGTATCAAACAAGGTTATGAGCACGATCAACGCCATTCTGCATGATAATTTGTATATGGCCCATGATGAATTGGTAGCTACTAGTGAACGACTCTCAAAGCCAGCCTATGAGGAAATTCTTAATGAACTGACTGACCTGAAGTTTGATGCATCTGGTGAACCAGCAACACCATTTCACCAATTATGGCAGCAAGAAGAGGAATCTTTACCAACTGAAGATTAATTACAACGCCGAGGAGGTTTTTAACCTGCTAGGCGTTTTTGATTTAGCTGATTTCTTCCGCCAGTGACCGACTTATGGTACAATACAAATAGTTTTACGTGCGATGAAAAATAAAACTAAATAACGAACCAACTTAGACTAATCTTCGGCATTAGGCTAGTTATTTTCGTTAACATTCCTAAAACTACAAATTATTTTAGAAAGAAAGGTAAAGACATATTTATGGCGAAACTGAATATCAAGAATAATGAAGTTGCCTTTTACGCCATGGGTGGCCTTGGCGAAATCGGTAAGAATATGTACTGTGTTCAATTCCAGGACGAAATTGTCATCATCGACTGTGGGGTCCTTTTTCCTGAAGATGAGTTGCTTGGGGTTGATTATGTCATTCAAAACTATGACTACTTGATTGAAAATAAGGACAAAATCAAGGGAATTTTTATCACCCACGGTCACGAAGATCACATTGGGGGATTACCATTCTTCCTGCAAAAGGTTAATGTGCCAATTTACGCAGGTCCATTTGCAATGTCCTTAATCAAGGGTAAGTTGGAAGAAAAGCACTTGCTTCGGAATGCAGAACTGCACGAAATTAATGAATTCGATGAAGTCCACTTTAAGAAACTGTGGGTCAGCTTCTTCCGGACAACCCACTCAATTCCTGATACCTTGGGTGTGGCAGTTCACACGCCACAAGGAACGATCATTCAAACTGGGGACTTTAAGTTTGACTTGACACCAGTTGGTCACCTTCCTGGTCCAAATCTTCAGCAAATGGCTAAGCTGGGGGATGACGGCGTCCTGCTATTAACTTCCGATAGTACGAACGCTGAGCGTCCACAGTTTACGAAGTCTGAACGATGGGTTGATATCCATATTCGGCGGATTTTCGAACGTATCAAGGGGCGGATTATCTTTGCTTCCTTTGCTTCTAACGTTTACCGTTTGCGGGAAGCATCTGATGCCGCAATTGCGCAGGGACGTAAAATTGCCGTCTTTGGGCGGAGTATGGAAAACGCCATTGCCGCTGGTCAAGAACTTGGTTACCTAAAGATTCCCAAGGATTCCTTGATTGACCAAAATGAAATTAACAATTATCCGCCTGAAAAAGTCATGATCATGTGTACTGGTTCGCAGGGTGAACCAATGGCGGCTTTAAGTCGAATTGCCAACGGAACTCACCGGCAGATTAGTATCCAACCTGGGGACACTGTTGTCTTCTCTAGTAACCCAATTCCAGGAAACACCACCAGTGTCAACGCCCTGATCAACAAACTAGAAGAAGACGGGGCGGAAGTTATCCATGGTTACGTTAACAATATCCACACCTCTGGACACGGTGGTCAAATTGATGAAGAGTTTATGCTGCGGTTAATGAAGCCGAAGTTCTTCGCTCCGGTTCACGGTGAATACCGGATGCAAAAGATTCACACTAAATTAGCTGAAATGACTGGTGTTCCTCGTGATCACTGCTTTATCTTAGCTAATGGTGACGTTTTGGCATTGACCAAGGATTCTGCCCGCGTAGCTGACCATATTGACTCTGCAGGGGATGTTTACATCGATGGTCGTGATGCTGGTGATACTGTCGGTAACCCCGAAATTCATGAACGGCAACTGTTGTCTGAAGAAGGGGTGGTTACGGCCATCGCTGTTGTCGACTTGAAGGACTACCAGATTGTTGCGGGGCCAGATATCGTTTCCCGGGGATTTGTTTACATGCATGAATCCCAAGAACTAATCAAGGCCGCCAACCACGAAGTCTTCTGGGCAATCTTAAACACCTTTAAGAATCATAAGCGGGTTGACCGGCGAGCCTTGAACCGGACAATTATTTCTCGCCTGCAGAAGCTGCTTTATGCCCGGACCGGGCGGCGGCCAGTGATCATTCCAATGATTACGATTTTGAATGGTGATAAGCATTACGAAAACCACCATTACCGTCAACCAAGCAATAAAAAGAAGAATCACCGCTCTCAAAATGCTAACCAAAAGCAGGAAGAGAAGCAGGTCCATTCTCATCATCGGGCTCACCACAAGAAGAATAACAAACAGGAGCAACCTGTTGCTGCTGGTGAATAAATATATCAATCGTTCTGAGAAATTAAGCGCTCAGAGCGATTTTTTGGTAATTAGGGCTAAAAAACAATCAATATATTTGGTATGATCAATTTTAGTAACTATTTAATTTGGAGGAATATCGATGACTGGAAGAGACTACTTAAAAATCTGGTATCGGGTTCAGATTGCCGCCACCTTAGTGATTCTATTCATGATGATGATTCGGAACTTTGAACTTGGTCGTAATATTTGGCTCCGTCTGTTGTGGATGGTAATCATTTTGGCGATTGGCCTAGGAATTGAATTGACACCACACTTACCACCCATTGTTTGCCGAGTTAACGCTTGGCTCCAGGCAATTGCCCAGTCGGTCATTTTAACCTTTGCCTGGGGTGTTATTACCCGGGAAATGATCGTTCTTCTGCATATGCCATCACGGGGTGTTGTCTCACTGATGATTTTGTTCTACTTCGTGATGTACGCCCCCTTTGCAAGTGTCATTGGTGGGCAGCTGCATGCAGACTGGGAACGGTTCTTATTTGTATTGTGGATGTTTTGGAACGTCATTTATCCGTACTTTAACTTGCCACTGGACTTGATTAATAATCCAAAGTTATCCGCCTTACTAACTACTGGAGCAGTTGGCGCGATGGGTTACTTCATTCTTATCACTACGGTTATGCGGGCATGGCACCTATCATGGCCGGGCTTGAAGCCACACTTTAGCGGCGACTTCAACTGGTGGATTTTGTTACTGCTTGTTGTGCTCTTCTTCGTTGCTGCCTTGGCGCCATTGTTTTCTGGATTCAAATTGCCGAACCACCAACGAGTCTTTGAACTGACGTGCACGGCTTTTGAGTCTGGAGTTGGTGAAGAAACCCTATTCCGCTTTGCTCTTATGGGAGTGCTTTTTGATGCCCTTCATAACGTCCAGCAGCGTCTTCCGATTGCCTTGGTGACTTCAGCAGTACTCTTTGGCTTGATGCATTTGAGTAATATCTTGCTTGCTGGCCAATCGGTGCCGCTAACCATTTATCAGGCACTGAATGCCACACTAGTTGGCCTTTTCTTGGCAGTTACGTATGTCTATACCGGCCAATTATGGTTGGTAATGTTAATGCACTTCACTAGTGATTGGATTAGCTTTGTTACTTCTAATAGCAGCAAGATCGTCGGGACATTAACGAGTGTTGACTGGTTATCATTATTACTGATTGCTGTGGTAATCATCGTGTTAACAATTTGGATGATGTTTGGCCAACGCCGTAATGTTATGGAACGTCACGTTGATCGCTTAACAGGTAAACACCAGCACTTTGGCTTTTCAATTCAATACTAGAGATACAAAAAGACCGTCATCCTCGTGATTTACGAAGGTGACGGTCTTCTTTTGTTCTAATTTAGGCCATGTGGTGGTCTAAATAGCGGGCAAGGAGCGACAGAGAATAACAAACGATAAAGTACATTACCGCTAATGCGACGAACATTGGAATAATGTAATTCGTATTTTGCCCGTAAATGATTTGTGCATGGTACATCAATTCTGGAAGTACGATAATGGTTGCCAGTGACGTATCCTTAACTAACGAAATAAACTGTGAAACAAGTGCGGGCAGCATGTTCTTAATTGCCTGTGGTAAGACGATTAGGCGCAAGGCTTGCCACTTGGTCAATCCGTTAGCTAATGCCCCTTCAGTTTGTCCATAATCAATTGATAGAATTCCTGAACGCACAATTTCCGCGACCATGGCAGATTCAAAAATCGTCAGGGCCATAATGGCGGCCGGAATGATTTCTGGCTTGATCCCGATGTTTGGTAAACCAAAATAGGTGAAGAAAATGATCAACAGGAGTGGCAGGTTCCGGATCAGGTCAATAATAAAGCCCACGATTGCTGAAACGTAATGGATCTTTTCATAACGGATAATGCCGAGTAGCGTCCCGATAATAAAACTACAAATAATTGAAGCAACAGAGATTTCAATCGTGATCCATAATCCCTGGAGAAGGAAGCGCACGTTAACCCATGAATAAGCATCAATAAAATTTTGCATGTTCACGCCTCCCCTAAGCTAATTTCTTTTCCAAGTGCCGCATGTAATAACTTAACGGCAACGTAATGATTAGGTACATGATACCAACGATGAAGTAGGTTGGAATCGTCTGCAGAGTATCATTGGCAATCATGTTTCCCTCATACATCAGGTCAAAACCAGCCACAAAGGCTAAGACAGAGGAGTTCTTAACCAGGTTAATAAATTGGTTACCGAGCGGTGGAATGATTACTTTGAATGCCTGCGGAAGGATGATGTAACGCATTGCTTGGCCCGTGGTTAATCCGTTCGCCAACGCCCCTTCCAACTGACCGGCTTCCACTGAATTGATGCCGGCCCGCACTGTTTCGGCAATGAAGGCCGAAGTGTATAGTGTTAGGCCGATCGTTCCAGCAGTGAAGCCGCTAATCTTTGTAAAGTACATGGGTACAATCAGGAAGAAAGCCATCGCAATCACCAGCAAAGGGATGTTCCGAAAAACTTCAACATAGACAGAGCCGATGATCCGAATTACTTTATATTTGGAAATTTCCAGAAGGGCAAAGAAGGTTCCAATGATCAGACTGCCGATTAAAGCAATCACACTACATAATATTGTGTTCCAGAGGCCGCTCAGGAGGGATGGCCACTGGCTACTAATAATTTCTAACATTATCGTTTCATCTCCTGATAGTTAAATCCTTTAACGTTTCCGAACCACTTTAACAGGAGCCGGTTATATGTCCCGTTTTTCTCTAACCGAGCCAGTGCCCAGTTGAGCTTATTGCGGAAACGCTGCTGGTTCTTATTAACCGCAATTCCGTATGGTTCCTTGGTAAAGTTACCACCAACAACTTCGTATCCAGGGTTTTCACTGGCCATCCCGTAAAGAATCCCATTGTCAGTTGTCAATGCTTGACCCTGCTTTGATTTAAGGGCAGTCATTGCCTGAGCATAATCCGATAATTGCAAAACCCGCGCCTTGGGTGCAATCTTAGCAACGTTTTTAACTGAGTTGGAACCAGAAACTCCAAGGATTACGGCCCCCTTATGGTTCAGATCCTGAATATTCTTAATGGGGCTCCCTTTTTTGACTAGTAGTGACTGGCCGGCGTCAAAGTATGAGTGGGTGAAATCAACCTGCTTTGCCCGGTCTGGCGTAATCGTCATTGTGGCCATGATGGCGTCAATATTACCATTCTTTAATAGCGGTACCCGCGTACCCGAGGTGACAGGAACAAACACGCACTTACCATCTTTTCCGAGGATTTCCTTCGTCATTGCCTTGGCGAGGTCAATTTCAAATCCCTCGAGTTTGCCTGTCCGGATATTTTCCAAACCAAACAAGCGGGTATCAGATTTAACACCCCAGGTAATTTGCTTACTCTTCATATCTGCGGAGAGAACGTCGCGTTTTGCAACTGACTGGTTAGTACAGCCAGCAAGGCCACCAACGGTCAGAAGGACAGCACAGAGAGCAATCCAATGCCATAATTTTTTCATTATGCTGCCTCCTAGTGACCACTAATTTTACTCATGAAGTCACGCGCCCGTTGGGTACTTGGCTGGTCATCGAAGAACTTGGCGGTGGAGTCATCTTCCAAAATCCGGCCATCTGCCATGAAAATAACTCGGTCAGCGACGGCACGAGCAAAGCCCATTTCGTGGGTGACCACAAGCATCGTCATATTTGAGTTTTCGGCAATGTCTTTCATAACGTCGAGCACGTCATCGATCATTTCAGGGTCGAGGGCACTGGTCGGTTCATCAAAGAGCAGGCACTTAGGCTTCATTGCCAAACTCCGGGCAATTGCAATTCGCTGCTTTTGACCACCAGAAAGCTGTGCGGGCATCTTTTCAGCTTGGTTTTCCAACCCAACTTTTTTGAGCAACTGCATTGCTAATTCCCGGTTTTCTTCTTCTGGTCGTTTTAAGACAATCCGTGGCGCTAGCATAATGTTCTCTAGGACGGTTTTATTGTTGTAAAGGTTAAAGTGCTGGAAAACCATTCCAACATCCTTACGAATCAGGTTAACGTTGGTCTTCTTATCAGCAAGGTCGAAGCCGTTAACGATTAGTTGACCATCGCGAATGGGGTCCAGACCATTAATTGTGCGAATCAGGCTACTTTTGCCAGAACCAGATGGGCCGATCAAGACCACCGTCTCCCCAGCATCGATGGTGAGGTTAATGTCCTTGAGTGCATGGAATTTACCATAGTACTTTTGGACATTGTGGAATTCAATCATTGACATTTTCTTAAAATCCCCCAATGTAGTTTATAAATTTGTTAATGAAACATTCTCAAACGCCTCTAATTATAGAACTTTTATATGGTTGTGAACAGCTTCTCAGAAAAAGAAAAAGCACCATCACCACAACGGAATTGTTGTGGTAACAGTGCTTGGAGAATGAAGTATTACATTTCCATTCCCATCTTTTTATAGGAATCCATCCCGCCGAGCCATAGCTGGTCCATTGGAACGTGGCGTTCTTCAGCGAAGGCCTTCATCAATGTCATGTGATCCATTAATTTGTATTTCTTATCAGGGTCCGCAGGGTCAATGACTTGTAGCTGGGCCATCATGCCGCCATCTTCGTGTTCGATGATGTGGCAGTGATACATGAAGACACCAGGAACATCGAACCAGAGCTTGATTTTAACGTGTTCGCCTGGGTTAATAGCAACGGTATCCTTCAGCCCTAATTCGTTTGGATAAGGTGCGTGCCCATCACGGGAGATGACTTCAAAGGCCGTCCCATGCATGTGATAAGGGTGGATCATGCCTGGAGCAGGGTTAGTGTTGCAAATATCCCAAATTTGAACTTGGTTCAGTGGCATCTTGAAGTCAATCCGGTCCATCTTAAACTTCTTACCGTTCATGGCTACTGATTCATCCATTCCATCAAGGGTAACGTGGTGAACTGGTACATCAGGGTCAACTTCTGGATCTGGCCGCTGGTATAGGGTGTTAGGTAAAACAGTATTGTCAGGCTTGAATTCGTGGATTCGGAAGTGAATCAATGGAACATCGTCGGAGTATAAGATGACTTCATCGCCAGGCTTGTACTTGCCGAAGTCAACGATAATTTCTTGACGTTCTGCACAGGTAATAAGCAGCTTATTCATCTTGACGGGGTGTGGTAATAGGCTCAGATCACCAGCAATTTGTGTAAATGGCAGGTTATCAGAGAAGTGCAACCGCCATTCACGACGGTTAGCACCATCTAAGAAACGGAGCCGTACTTTTTGAGTAGTGACATCGAAGTAGGGGTTGATCGTCCCATTGATCATTGGCGTTGGACCGGCAACACCATCCGGATCGTAATCGGCCCGGTAATCCCACTGGTTATTTTCGTGGAAACGCCGGTCTTGCAAGATGATTGGCAGGTCATCAACACCGTAGTTGCGTGGCAATGGCAGGCTTGCTTCGTGCTCATCCTGAACAATTGCTCCAGCAGCAAGACCATGCCAAACTTGTTCGGCTGTTGATGGACACGGGTGAGCGTGGAGCCAAACAAATGCGGCCGGTTGGTTGATCTTAAAACTGACGTCCCGACTTTGGCCAGGATAAACTGGAGCGTGACAACCACCATCTTCAATTGGTCCGGGGATTGCTAAACCGTGCCAGTGGAATGTGGTGACTTCTGGCAAGTGGTTGACCAGGTGTAAATGAATGGTCTTCCCGCGCTTAAAGACAACCGTTTGTCCGAGCAGTGGGGCATTGTATCCCCAGGTCTTTGTCTTTTGCCCAGGGAGTAATTGTACTTCACCGGTTTGAGCAACAATTGTGTAGTACATATCTGTTGCGGTTTCTTTATCGGGCTTTAACAAACTAGGAATGTTTAACGGCTTTTGTTCCGTTTGGGGTTCTTCCAGGGGAACATAACCGCCATCATGGTAATCGTAGGCTGCTTCATCATAGAAGTAGTTGGTAATCATATCTTCTGCCATGTTGCGACCTCCTTAATATTAGGTACTCTTTTATCATAATCGTCTTGACGGTAAAATGCTATTGATTCAAATAAGAATTTTAAGCTTCACCACTTTAATTTTAGGATAACCAAAATAATATATTTACAAATGCTAGAACAGTAGTAACATAGTAGATGAATCTTTACTGCGATCGAGATAATCAATTGATCGTCAGGACCACAGAGAGGGGAATCATTTCATGTTTGAAATCAAGCCAAAGCGATTCAAGAAGATTTTAGTCGGTGTTGATGACGCACCTGATGCCCGGGCAGCTTTTTCATACGCTGTTGATAAGGCTAAGCGTGATGGCTCTGAATTAGGCATTGTTTCTATTTTGGAAACTGGTAACGTTAATGTTTACCAAATTCTGGATAAGGACTACGTTCACTCTAGTTCCGATGAACTGAAGAAGCGTATTAATGAATATGTCAAAGCTGCTGTCAACTATGGTGTGGATGCAAGTAAGATTACCGCTATTGTTGACAAGGGTGACCGTCCAGCTGAACGGATCTGCAACCATGTTATCCCAGCCTTCCAACCAGACTTGTTAGTTGTCGGTTCTATTGGTAAGTGGGGTAACCGGAAGGCAGTTGGTTCACAGGCTTCCTACATGACTAAGCATGCCGGAACTTCGGTCTTCGTTATCCGGACCACTGCCATTGAACGTTACGAATAATTTTCCGTTTTCTAACTGATTTTAGAAATAAAGGAGCTTCACGAATGACTCGTGGCTCCTTTTTTGGTTGGAATAATTATTTGGAATCCTTATAACTTAGATAAATCTTTTATAAGAACGACTATTGGTAATCTGAATAAACATGTTATAATGATTCTAATTTAATTTTAGAAGGGGATAATCAAATGGCAAAGAAAAAAATGTCATTAGCCCAAAAGGTCAACGTTTTGCGGGCCAGTGTGATGGGTGCTAATGATGGAATTATTTCCATTGCCGGGATTGTTATTGGTGTTGCTGCGGCGACTAGCAATGCTTACGCAATTCTGATTTCTGGCTTATCGGGGACCCTGGCCGGAATGATTTCAATGTGTATGGGAGAATATGTTTCTGTTTCTACCCAGAAGGATTCACAAAAGATGGCCTTGATTTCTGAACGGCAACGGTTGGCTGACCAATACCAGGAAGAGTTTGACTATGTCCAAAAGAAGTATGAAGGCCAGGATATTGATCCTGCTTTAGCTAAACAGGCGACCCAGGAATTAATGGACAAGGATGCGTTAGGCACAGCGGTTCAGGAACGGTATGGTTTTAACCCGCGTGACTTCACCAGTCCATATGCAGCCGCAATTGCTTCATTTATTTCTTTCCCAACGGGGTCAATTTTACCGATGGTTGCCGTGACAATGTCACCAACAAATGTGCGGATCTTAGCGACAGCCATTGCGGTGCTGATTGCACTATTAATTACTGGTTACTGTGCAGCCGTTCTGGGCCATTCGAACCGGCTGAAGTCAAGTATTCGAAACGCGGTTGCTGGTCTGTTGACGATGGGGGTAACCTACGTCATCGGGCAATTATTTGCACGCTAAGGAGGGGTGAGCTAGATGACTAAAATTAAACGCCAAAAACAAACAATGGAAGAAAAGCTCAACACCCTTCGTGCCGGTGTTTTGGGTTCTAATGATGGGATTCTAACCGTTGTCGGGGTCCTTGTATCTGTTGCTGCGGCCACAACGAACCACTTTACCATTTTTATTGCCGGCCTGTCTGACTTGCTGGCGTGTGCCTTTTCAATGGCTTCCGGTGAATATGCTTCTGTTTCTACCCAGAAGGATACTGAACAGTCAGCCGTTGAAGCGGAACAACGGTTACTTAAGACTGATTTTGCGGCTGAATTAGATGCTGTCAAAGATTACTACGTTCAAAAGGGTGTTTCTGAAGCAACGTCCATGAAAATCGCCAAGGATTTGCTCAGTAAGAAGCCCCTTCAGACCGTTGTCCGGGTTAAGTATGATATTGAATTAGGCCACTACCTGAACCCGTGGGATGCGGCCTTTTCATCCCTGTTTTCCGCTGCTGCTGGTGGGATTTTCCCACTATGCGCCATGACTTTTGCACCAGCAGCTTATAAGTGGTATGCCGTTATTTTAGCGGTTGTCTTAACGAGTGCGCTGACCGGATTCATTTCTTCCAAGTTGGGGAATGGACTGGTAAAAGTTGCCGTTATTCGGAACATCATTATTGCTTTAATCACCGTTACCATCCACTACTTCGTTGGTAAATTGTTCTAAACGAATTTAACGTAATAGAAAAAATCACCCCAGCTTTTCGTAGCCGAGGTGATTTTCTTTTCCAGCTATTTCTTAAAACTAGCATCAGAACCCATATTCTTCTTATCACCCGGGGTGTTGAATAACTGTTCATCACTACCCCGGTGACATTCAGCTTGAATCGTGACGTGGCAGATGCCGTATTTATCATGCAAGAGATTTTCCACTTCACCGTAAATCGGTTCAATTTGACTCAACGGCAGGTCGTCGCAGTTCAAGTGAGCAGAGAAAATAATCCGGTGTTCATCAATCATCCAAGCGTGGATGTGATGGACATCGTTAACGCCCTTAAGATCTTTTAGGTCACGAGCAATTGCTTCATAGTCAAGGTTAGGAGCTGATTGCATTAGGATCTTCAAGGTTTGCATGATGATTGGACAAGCTTCATAAGCAATATAAACGGCGACGGCAATGGTCAACAGCGGGTCCAACCACGAAACATTAACGAACGTTAAAATTAGTCCACCAAGGATTACGGCTACTGAAGAAAGGGCATCACTGAGAATATGAAGGTAGGTGGCCTTCACATTGAGATTGTCGTGACTCCCGGAATGAAGCAGTAATGCTGAAACTAAGTTAGCAACGAAACCAATGACCGCCACGGTTAACATGATGCCACCATTAATATGGGTTGGATGGTTCAACCGTTTGACCGCTTCAATAATTAAGAAAACGGAAACGACAATCAAAAAAGTGGCATTAACTAGTGCTGCCAAGATTTCTGCACGCCGATAACCATACGTCCGGCGGGAGGTTTCCGGCTTCCCTGAAATAACTGATGCCACATAGCCCAGAATAATTGAGAACGAATCACCCAGGTTATGAAAAGCATCAGACAGTAAAGCTAAACTTCCTGAAATCAAGCCCCCGATGATTTCGACGACCGTAATCAGGACGTTTAATAGGGTGACGGCAAAAAAACGTTTACCGGTCATACTTTGATTTTGCATATTGAATTCCCCCACAATTAATTCACATCAACATTCTAGCATATTCAAAGCCCTATTAACAAAAAAATTAGGTTAGCCAAAGATCACATTATAGTGTATTATAGAATCGTTTACACAATTCAAAAGCAACAGCCGATCGTAGGCTTCCATATATAAGGAGGAGTTATTAAGTTGACACCGATGAAGGAAGATTATCTGAAGATTATCTTTGAACTTGGTGGCAGTCATAAGAAGGTTTCTAATAAGGACATTTCCTTAGGCCTAGGGATCGCTGCAGGTTCAGTAACGGAAATGGTTTCTAAGCTAGCTGATGAGCAGTTAGTAGTTCATGAACCATACGCGGGAATTAGTTTAACTCCCAAGGGCGAAAAGTATGCGGCCGAATTGGTTCGCAAGCATCGTCTGTGGGAAACGTTTTTAGTTGATAAGCTCCACTATAACTTTGCCGATGTCCACCAGGAGGCGGAGGGTTTAGAACACCAGACAAGTGATCGCTTGGCAACTGCCTTAGATAACTTTCTGCAACATCCCAAAGCTTGTCCTCATGGTGGGGTGATTCCATCAGCTTCTGGTGAATTTCCTGAGGTTAGCCGAGTCCTATTGGCGGACGCAAAGGACGGCGAAAAGGTAACACTGGAACGCTTCTTGGATAATCATGAGTTGCTAACCTATCTTGAAGAATTGCAATTGCGGCCTGGTGATGAAGTGACAGTTGTTCGTCATGAACCATTCGAAGGGCCATTGGTAATTAAAAAGGCTGGTGCTGACCAACCAATTAATGTCTCTTACAAGGCCTCACATAATATTTTTATTCGGGCTGATAAATAACAGATCAAGGAGGCACTACCATGCTGACCGAACGACGTCGAACCTTGGCTTTACGTACCTGCGTGCTGGCGGGCCGTTTATTAATTGAGAACGGCTCCAACATGGAACGGGTGAATGATACTATCGAACGAATGGCAAAAGCAGCGGGTCTGCGCCAATTTCAGGATTTTACAACATTGACCGGACTGGTGCTAGGAAGTGACAACCTGCCAAACGCGCAAGTGGCCAATATTCGGCGTCGTCAAAATAACCTTAGCAAAGTAGCCGCTGTTAATGAAGTTTCCCGTGAGTTTACCGCGGGCCTTCTTCAGTTACCAGAGGCGTATGCCCAATTACGGTCAATTGATCGTCAAAAGGCCGGTCACTGGCAGAATCAGTTTGAAGCATTAGCGGCAGCAATATTAAGTGCTGTTTTGATGGTTGTCTTTACGGGGGATATTGTTGACTGGTGGTTGGCCTTTATTGCCGGTGGTCTGAGTTACGCTGTCTTTTCGTTTATTGTCCGTAAATTCAAAATCCAATATTTGGGCGAGTTCTGTGCTTCAATTGTGATTGGCCTGATTGCCTGCGAGGGTGTCAAGTTGGGCGTGGCTACTAACGCTGACGATATTATCATTGGCGGGGTTATGCCTCTCGTTCCGGGAATTCCATTAACTAACGCCGCTCGTGACTTGGTATCTGGAAACCTGATTTCCGCACCGACCCGGGGAATTGAAGCGCTTCTGACAGCAGTTGCAATTGGGTCTGCTATTGTGCTCGTCTTGCGCTTTGAGTAGGAGGGACCATCATGAGTTGGACGAATTTATTACTTCAATTTATTCTCTCCTATATTTCAACGGTTTGTTTCGGCGTTTTACTCCACATTCCGGTAAAGGCATACAATGCCAGCGGTTTGATTGGTGGCATCACCTGGGTTATTTATTGGGTGATGTACTACCAACATCATTGTGGTCTAGCGATCAGCAACCTTGTGGCCGCTATCCTCATTTCACTTTTTTCGATGTTTGCGGCGCGTCATCGCAAGATGCCCATGATTGTCTTTAATGTTCCCGCTTTGGTGCCATTCGTACCTGGCGGTCAGGCTTATAAAATGGTTCGTAATTTCGCCATTGGCAATAATCATTTGGTGATGGTTTATATGTACCAGGTCATTGTCATTGTGGGAGCGATCACCCTTGGCTTTGGGTTAGGCGAATTAATGATTCGTGCCCTTGGCTATCTGAAAAAGCTTCTGCGAAAAAGAGCCGGCGCGACTCGTTAAGGGTGTGCTATACTTCTATTTATATTGAATTCAAGGAGAAAAACAATGCTAATTGTTCACGATTCACGGCGGTGGCAACGTTTCACGATTAGTGCCGTCGCTTTTATTGTTTTAATGTTAATGGTCAAATTTAACGCTGCTGTGGGGACAACCATTGATGCTGTTTTCCAATCACTATTCACTAGTCAACGATTGGAAAATGCCGGCTGGTTCCATGCTCTGATGTCATTACTGACTTTTCTTGGTAAGCCAGTACTGGATATTGTCTGGGTACTGATCATTGCGATTGTAATGTGGCTTCGCCGCTATAAAATTCCTGCAGTGTGGGCAGTATGTACCATTCTTGGTGGGGATGTTTTAGGAACACTAATTAAGCATTTCGTTAAGCGGGTGCGGCCAGCTCAACACTTGGCAGCTGATGATGGTTACAGTTTTCCTAGTGGTCACGTGTTAGGATTCTTTTTAGTGGCTGGAATCTTGTTCTTGATTGTAATTCCAATCATTCAAAAGGCCTCCGTGCGGACCATTTGCCAATTATTATTGATTTTTGCGGTCTTCTTCTTAGCGGTTTCGCGGGTATACCTATATGCCCACTGGCCAGCTGACACAATTGGTGCCATGCTACTGGCTTACGCTTGGCTGCAGGTTGCTGAATGGCTTTATGTTATGTGGGCACCTAAGTTACAACAGGTTGGTTTCCTGTCTGATTCAGCAATTTAATATGTTAGATGGATGTGGACGCTTAATAGGGCGGCCACATTTCTTATTTCCTGGGGAATATGTATGAAAAAGTTAGAGTTAATTACTATCGGGCAGCAAAATACCCAATTATTATCACCACTATTACAAGATCCAGCACTTTTATTAGCAGCTGGATTGACGTACTCACCAACAATGGGGCTGTTGGGCATTCAGCTGATAGCGGCGCGTGAACACCTCTTTGCCATTACGTTTCATGAGCAAACTGTTGGCATCTTATTGCTCGGTCACCAGTATGGCCAGGAAGGTGAAATACTTCCCAAACAGTGGGAGGTCGGTTATGCTGTCTTGCCGCAATTTCAGAATCAGGGGATTGCATCAGCGGCAGTTCAACAAGTCATTGCTCAACTAACTCGTCAGCACAGAATAAGCATCATCACCGCCGATATTAAGACTGATAATGGTCCATCACAGGCCGTTGTTCGTCACTGCGGTTTTTCCTTGATCGCTAGTCGTAACGGTATTCAGCGCTGGCAATTTGCCAATAAATAATAATTGTAGTTGCGATTCTTATTAATGAGAGTATAATGAGAAATCAATGAAGAGGTCGCACACTTCATCAGTACGTGCTGTTAGGTTATTAAGGACCGGAGCAGGATTGAAAAGGGGAGTTGTGCCGAAACGACTACCAGCTTAATCTGGTGGCCGTTGGGCTGGGGTTGAATAAGCCACAGACTGTCGCATTATCAGCGGAGCGCTTCCTTAAAACTGACGGTGAAATAACAACGAGGTTTTAGTGGGGGCTCCTGCTGAAGCCTTTTTTATTTTTGGATTGAATAAAATGGAGGAGTTTTCTTATGTCAGAAAATTCAAGTAGTCAGGGCAACGGTGGTCATATTCACCGGACACTGCAAACTCGGCACCTGGCAATGATTGCCCTTGGTGGGACGATCGGAACGGGTCTGTTTATCACATCTGGATCAGCCATTTCTACGGCCGGACCTGGTGGGGCCCTGGTTGCCTATGGAATTATGGGGATCATGGTTTACTTCTTAATGACTAGTTTAGGTGAAATGTCCACCTACATGCCGTTAACTGGTTCTTTCTCTGCCTTTTCAACTAAGTTTGTTGATCCAGCACTAGGATTTGCTATGGGATGGAACTACTGGTTTAACTGGGCCATTACGATCCCAGTTGACGTTACCAGTGCCGGAATCGTAATGAATTTCTGGTTACCACATGTTCCAAGTTGGGTGTTCTCAACGGTTGTCCTGATTCTTGTCTTCTTAATTAACTACTTATCAGTTCGTTCCTATGGGGAAACAGAATACTGGTTAGCCCTGATTAAGGTGGTAACGGTTATTGTCTTCCTGATTGTTGGTATTGCCATTATCCTCGGAATTATGGGCGGCAAGCCAGTTGGCTTTAGCAACTTCCACTACAAGAAAGCACCATTTGTTGGTGGGGTTCCAGCTATTATCTCCGTCTTCTTGGTTGCTGGTTTCTCATTCCAAGGGACCGAATTAGTCGGAATTACAGCTGGTGAAGCTGCTACACCTGAAAAATCAATTTCTAAGGCTATCCATTCTACTTTCTGGCGGATTCTCTTATTCTACATTTTAGCGATCTTTGTCATTGCTTGTGTACTGCCATATACCAACAAGAATTTGATGAACTCAGATGTTACCCACATTACGATGAGTCCATTTACCATTATCTTCAAGCGGGCTGGTTTAGCAGTTGCGGCGAGTGTTATGAACGCTGTTATTTTGACTGCGGTTGTTTCTGCCGCTAACTCGGGACTGTATGCCTCAACGCGGATGCTGTACTCACAAGCCCGGGAAGGTTACGCATGGCGCTTCTTCGGTTATGTTAACCGGCGGGGAATTCCAATTTATGCTTTACTGGGGACCATGGTTGTATCAACCTTGGCCTTTGCCACTCAGTTTATCGTTCCGCAAGCATACCTGTACCTAACTGATGCTTCTGGTTTGTGTGGATTCTTGGCATGGTTAGGGATTGCCATTTCACACTATCGTTTCCGTCGAGCATACGTTGCTCAGGGTCACTTAGTTTCTGACCTGAAGTACCATGCAACCATGTATCCGTTTGGACCAATCTTTGCATTTGTCCTTTGTACGATTGTTATTTTGGGCCAAAATGTTGATGCTTTCGTTAAATTGGATTGGGCAAACATCTTGATGACATACATGAGTGTGCCACTGTTCTTGATCTTGTTCTTCTACTACAAGATCCGTTACAAGACGCACATGATTCCACTGAAGCAAGTCGACTTGTCCAAGAGTACGAAGGGCGAAAAGTACGAATCAACAGAAGAATAATTAAAATATCGAAGATACGGTGAATTAATCGTATCTTCTTTTTTCTTTAAATGTTAAGATGGTTGGGTATCGCAAAACGGATTATTTACGGAGGAGAATAGTCATGATTGCATTAGCAGGAACAATTGGCGCCGGTAAGACGAGCTTAACGAAGCTGCTGTCAGACCATTTGAACAGTCAGCCATTCTACGAATCAGTGGATGACAATAAGATCTTGCCACTGTTCTATAAGGACCCTAAGAAGTATGGCTTCCTATTGCAGATTTACTTCTTGAATCGTCGGATTGATGAAATTAAGGACTCATTTAACAATGACCTGAACGTTTTAGACCGCTCGATCTTTGAAGATGCCCTTCTTTTTAAGCTAAATGCTGATATGGGCCGGGCAACTGAAACAGAATCAAATATTTATTCTTCACTATTGCGGAACATGATGGAAGAACTCCCTGCCCAGGGTCATCAGAAAGCTCCTAATCTTTTGATTACCATTCAGATTTCCTTTGATACGATGCTGAAGCGAATTAAAAAGCGGGGGCGTTCATATGAACAGATCGCTAATGACCCGTCCTTATACGATTACTACAAGAATCTAAACCAACGGTATGCCAAGTGGTACCAGGACTACGATGCTAGCCCTAAGATGTTAATTAATGGTGATAAATACGACTTTGTTGAAGATCCATCTGCTGCCCGCCAAGTGTTGGCCCAGATTGATCAGAAGTTAGAATCATTGGGCTTAAAGTAGTTTGACAAGCATTAAGTGAAATGATATATTAACAAGGTTCGGATATTTGCCTTGTTAATATGGAGGATTAGCTCAGTTGGGAGAGCGTCTGCCTTACAAGCAGAGGGTCACAGGTTCGAGCCCTGTATCCTCCATATATTTGCGGATGTGGCGGAACTGGTAGACGCGCAAGATTTAGGATCTTGTATCATTTTGATGTAAGGGTTCGAGTCCCTTCATCCGCATTGAAATAGAATTTTAATTTTTATTTCAAAAATTATTGACAATTTACTCTGACGCGTGTAACATACAATTATGTTATAGCGATATGCGGAAGTAGTTCAGTGGTAGAACATCACCTTGCCATGGTGGGGGTCGCGGGTTCGAATCCCGT
>SKER01000063.1_pt1 | contig 142806 bp, 202 predicted proteins | sample 4826961 | NCBI WGS metagenome assembly SKER01 (sample SAMN11008804, study PRJNA524170) | human gut metagenome | biome: Human fecal sample; material: Feces; isolation source: fecal sample from pouch patient p47 | host: Homo sapiens | place: Israel: Tel-Aviv | collected 2016-11-16
AATACAGAATCCCTCATATAAATCTTTTAAAATAATCCCTCTCATGCCACTTTCTCTCCTCTCACGCAGTACAGCATCACGTCTTCGATCGTTGCCTGTTCAATCTCCAGATCTGAAAATACCTTACGGATTCCCTGCTTATTGTTGACCAGAACCCGATATCCATAGGTATCCTTTCTGTATGCCTCAATATCCTCTCGGTTCAATGCGTCAAAAATCCGCTGTCCACAGTTTAAGACGCCGTAATTTTCCTGAAGCTCATCATAGGTCTTTGTAAACAATAACTCCCCATCATGAATAAATGCGATATAATCCGAAATCTTATCCAGATCACTGGTAATATGAGAGGACATCAGAATCGTATGTTCTTCATCCTCTGTGTACTCTCTGAGAATATCCAGAATCTCGTCCCGGAATACCGGATCCAGACCGCTTGTCGCCTCATCCAGAATGAGAAGCTTCGGATCGTGGCTTAGGGCTGCGGCAAATTCCATTTTCATCTTCATTCCCTTGGAAAATTCTTTTAATTTCTTTTTCTTCGGCAGTTCAAACCGATCCAGATACATATGATATTTTTCCATATCCCAGTTGGAATACACATTACTCAATATCTTTCCGATAAACAGCGGTGTAAAATTCAGATCATAACAGGTCTTGTCAAAGATCACCGCAATCTCTTCTTTGATCTGCTTTTCATTTCCTGCATACTCTTGTCCAAAAATCCTTAAAGACTCATAGTCGCATTCAATCAGCCCGAGAATCGCATTAATCAGGGTGGATTTTCCGGCGCCATTCTCTCCGATCAGCCCGAGCACACAGCCCTTGGGCAATTTCATCGAAATATTTTTTAATCCAAATTCTTTGTATGTTTTACGCAGTCCTTTGACTTCCAGTGCAAATTCCATCACACATCCTCCTCTTGATACAATACGTCTAATGTCGTTCTCAATTCCTCAAGTTCAATTCCGTTTTCCTTTGCCAGCTCTACCGCATCTGTTAAAAGCAGTTCTACCCGTCTTCTGTTCTCCTCCCGTATAAAGTCCTGGTTCTGTGCAGATACAAAGGTTCCTTTTGCCGGAACTGTCACGATAAATCCGTCCTTTTGCAGATCATCATAAGCTCTCTGTGTCGTAATCACACTGACGTGAAGCTCCTTTGCAAGCTTTCGCATGGACGGCATCGGGTCTCCTGCCTTCAGCTCTCCGTTCATGATCATGGCTTTTATCTGGGAAGTGATCTGCTCATAGATTGGTTTCGGACTGGCATTACTTAAAATAATTTCCACTTCATCACTCCTTCTGTCATATCTGTGCTTATCTTGTAAGTACAGTATATCTCAAATTGTAATTACTGTCAATATCAAATATGTACAGTTTGTAAAATAAAATGACCACTCCGGAAAAAGATCTCTCACTCTCTCCGGAATGGTCCTCTCATCACATGGATTTCCACAATGTTTCTTCAATTCGAAGCAACTGATTATATTTTGCCACACGTTCCGAGCGGCACGGTGCACCGGTTTTGATCTGTCCGGTATGAAATGCCACCGCCAGATCTGCGATCGTGGTATCTTCCGTTTCACCAGATCGGTGAGACATAATCGTCCGATACCCTGCCTGATGCGCCAGTTCCACCGCTCTTGCCGCCTCTGTCAGTGTCCCGATCTGATTCACCTTGATCAGCACCGAATTAGCTGCTTTTTTTGCTATCCCCAATGCGACTCTCTCCGGATTGGTCACAAACAGATCGTCTCCCACAAGCTGTACTTTCTCCCCAATTTTTGCAGTCAGTCTGCTCCAGCCATCCCAATCCTCCTCATCCAACGGATCCTCAATGGAATAGATTGGATAATCCAGAATCAATCTTTCATAGTATTCCATCATCTCATCCGATGTTCTCGCGATCTTTTTCCCGCTCTTTTTGCTTTCCCCCACAAAATAATACCGCTGTTCTTTTGCCCGGTAAATTTCTGAAGCCGCCACATCTAAAGCAATCCCTACATCTTTTCCCGGCTGATATCCCGCCTGATGTGCTGCCTCGATCAGAAATTCAATCGCCTCTCTGGAATCTCTCAATTCCGGTGCAAATCCGCCCTCGTCCCCGACAGCTGTAGTCAATCCTTTTTGCTTCAAAAGTGTTCGCAGTACGTGATAAATTTCTGTCCCCATGCGCAATCTTTCTTTAAAGCTGTCCGGTCCATAAGGAACCAGCATAAACTCCTGAATATCCAGATTATTGTCCGCATGAGCACCGCCGTTTAACACATTCATCATAGGAATAGGCATTACCTTTTCTCCTACATTTCCAAGATAGTCATACAGCGGAATCCTAAGTGCAGCCGCAGCGGTCTTTGCCGCAGCCAGCGAGACACCTAAGATTGCATTTGCCCCCAGATTATGCTTGTCAATGCTGCCGTCGAGTTCCTTTAAAATATGATCGATCTCCGTTTGTGCCAACACATTTTTTCCAATCAGAGCCTCGGCGATTTCTTCATTGACGTGACGCACCGCCTGCTCTACCCCTTTTCCTCCATACCGCTTCTCCCGGTCACGAAGCTCTACTGCTTCAAATTTTCCCGTTGATGCGCCGGATGGAACCGCTGCTCTTCCCACGATTTTCTCCCCGGCAAGTATCTCCACTTCTACCGTCGGATTGCCCCGGGAGTCTAAAATTTCTCTTGCGTAAATATCCTGAATCGGTAAATCCTGATACATCTTTTTTCACCCTCCTTGTTGAAAGTTAGTATTTCCAATAATCCGACGATAATTCATTGACTTTTGAGAAAGCACAAGCTACAATTTTCTTATCTTATTCGGGGGTATTCGACATGAAAAGTAAACTACGACATTTTTTCCTGCTGACCTTCAGTACACTGGTGATGGCGGCAGGCACTTATTTTTTCAAATTTCCAAATCATTTTACATTTGGAGGAATCACCGGTCTTGCGGTTCTCGTTGCCAAAACCGGCGTGATGTCCGCAGGAGATTTCAACTTTATCACTAACATGATTCTGCTGATCATCGGATTTTTTATTCTCGGCAAAAAATTTGCCGCAAAGACTGCCTACTGCAGCATTCTGTTGTCAGTTGCGCTCTCCGCACTGGAGCGGATCTATCCGATGAGTGCACCACTGACAAATCAGCCGATGCTGGAGCTTTGTTTTGCCATCGCGCTTCCGTCTCTTGGTTCCGCGATCCTGTTTAACATCGGCTCTTCCAGCGGCGGTACGGATATCATTGCCATGATCCTGAAAAAATATTCCAGCGTAGATATCGGACATGCTCTTTTGATCACAGATGTGCTGATCACCGTTGCTGGTTGTTTCATGTTCGACATTGCAACAGGGCTGTATTCATTCCTTGGACTTGCAATCCGCTCGTTTATGATCGATACTTTTATTGAAAGTTTCAATCTTTCCAAATACTTTAACGTAGTATGTGACAATCCAAAGCCGATCTGCGACTTTATTGTACAGGAATTAAACCGAAGCGCTACTGTCTGCCATGCACAGGGCGCGTTTTCCGGAAAAGACAAATACGTCATCTTCACGGCACTGAACCGCCCGCAGGCTGTCCGGCTCCGTAATTTTATCAAAGACGAAGAACCTTCCGCATTTATTCTCATCTCCAATACAAGTGAGATCATCGGAAAAGGCTTCCATAACGTCTGAATATTTTAAACAGAAGAAGGAGAAACACTATGAAGCATCTCGTCATTGCAGAAAAACCTTCCGTGGGCAGGGACATCGCCCGGGTTTTACACTGCAATAAAAAAACAAATACTTATATAGAAGGAACAGACTATATCGTCACATGGGCGCTGGGTCACCTTGTCACACTGGCTGATCCGGAGCAATACGACGAACAGTACAAGACCTGGAACATGGATACGCTTCCCATGCTCCCAGAGCACTGGAAGCTGGTAGTCATCAAACAGACCGGCCGCCAGTTCCACGCTGTCAAAGAGCTGATTTTCCGGAAAGATGTCTCTGATATCATCATTGCAACCGATGCCGGCAGAGAAGGGGAACTTGTGGCACGCTGGATCCTTGACAAAGCCGGAAATCAGAAGCCGCTGAAGCGACTCTGGATCTCCTCCGTTACAGACAAAGCCATCCGGGAAGGTTTTCAGAATCTGCGCCCCGGCAAATCCTACGAGCCACTGTACCGCGCTGCTGTTGCCCGTGCACAGTCCGACTGGGTGGTCGGGATCAATGCTACCAGAGCGCTGACCTGCAAATACAATGCACAGCTCTCCTGCGGACGTGTCCAGACCCCGACACTCGCTATGATCGCTGCCAGAGAAGAAGAGATCCGCACCTTCAAGCCGGTTCCTTATTACGGACTCAAAGCTGCGGTTGGCGGAATCACATTTACATGGACAGATGCCAGATCCGGCTCTTCCCGCTCCTTTGATAAAGACCGCATCCAGGCGATCAAACAGGCCTCCGCTCCGTCACTGCTTGTAACGGATGTACGCAAAAAGCTGAAAAAAACATTCGCACCTGCACTGTATGACCTGACTGCACTTCAACGGGAAGCCAACCAGAAATTCGGATTTTCCGCAAAACAGACCCTCAATATCATGCAAAGACTTTACGAGAATCACAAAGTACTCACCTACCCTCGTACCGATTCCCGTTACCTCACTACCGATATCGTGCCGACTTTAAAGGAACGCTTAAAAGCCTGCGCAGTAGGTCCTTACAGCAAGATTGCCGGACGGCTTTCCATGCAAAAACTTCAGGCAAATAAATCCTTTGTCAATGACAGCAAAGTGTCTGATCACCATGCAATCATCCCGACCGAACAGTTTGTGCAGCTTGACCACATGAGCAATGAAGAGCGCAAAATTTACGATTTGGTCGTGCGCCGGTTTCTGGCGGTTCTCTCTCCTGCCTGCGAGTATGAAGAGACTTCCATCAGCGGCACCATCGGCGAAGAACGCTTTAGCGCGAAAGGCAATTTTATCAAATCTGCCGGCTGGAGAGAAGTTTATGAGTCGGGCTATACTGACGGCGAAGACGAGGACGAAGAACAGACCACATTCTCCCAGATTTCCCTGCCGGATGTGCAAAAAGGCGAGACACTTCCTGTCACCGCACTGACGATCACAGAAGGCAAGACCAAACCGCCAGCCTGCTTCACCGAAGGTACTCTGATCGCCGCCATGGAGAATCCGGTCAAGTATCTCAAACATAAGGATAAGGATGTCGTAAAAACGCTGGGAGAGACCGGAGGACTCGGTACAGTCGCCACCAGAGCAGATATCATCGAAAAATTATTCAACAGTTTTCTGATGGAGAAAAAGGGAAATGAGATTCACATCACATCCAAAGGAAAACAACTGCTCTCCCTGGTTCCTTCTGACTTAAAGAGTCCGGAACTGACTGCCTCCTGGGAAATGCGCCTGCAGGCGATCGCAAAAGGAAAAGAATCCGACAAAACCTTTATGAAAGAGATCGACAATTACACAAAGGCTCTCATTCAGGAGATCAAATCTGCAGACGGTACCTTCCGCCACGACAATATGACACGCACCAAATGTCCGGAATGTGGCAAATTCATGCTGGAAGTCAACGGAAAACACGGAAAATTGCTCGTCTGTCAGGATCGGGAATGCGGACACAAAGAAACCATCTCCCGCCATACCAATGCCCGCTGCCCGGTATGCCATAAGAAAATGGACCTTGTAGGAAAAGGCGACGGACAACGATTTGTCTGCGTCTGCGGACACAAAGAAAAACTGAGTTCTTTTGAGGAACGAAAGAAAAAAGAAGGAAAAGGCGCAAGCAAAAAAGACGTGAATCATTATTTACGGAAACAGGCAAAAGAAGCAAAAGAGCCGATCAACACTGCCTTTGCGGAAGCATTTTCGAAGATACAGTTATAGGGTCTGCTTTGGCAAATGAAGTTGATATCCAACTGGACAGACGCCCCCCCACGAGGTTGCAACTCGTGGGGGCGTCTATTCCGTAAAGCGACTTATTCTTTTCTATCTTTATTCAATTTTTAATGGAAGAAATGATCTCCAATCTGAATTCCATAATTTCCATTTCCAAAATACAGACAGTCTCCGATCGGATTGACTCCCGCCATCGCATCTGCCGCTGCCTGCATAGCAGTCTGCGTATATCCTTCCGAGCTGCGGACAGTATCCAGCCATCCTGTCATCGCCGGGCCAAACTGCCCTGACTGATAGATTACTTCGGAAATACTGTTCGGATACACACCACTTCTGACACGGTTCATGATCACTGCTCCGACCGCAACCTGTCCTTCATAAGGCTGATTTCCTGCCTCACAGAAGATGATCGATGCCAGAAGTTTCTGATCTTCTGCAGCGATCTGTGCCCGTGCAGCTTCTTCTGCCGCTTTTCTCGCAGCTTCTTCCTCCGCTTTTCGTTTTGCTTCTGCTTCTGCCTGCTCTCTGGCTTCCTGCGCTTTCTGCGCCTCGGCTTTGGTAAGTTCTACTGCCTCTGCCGGAATACTCTCCATCGCAGCAGCAATCGCCCCTGCCCCTGTTGTATATTTGCTATTTTTTTCCTGAATCATCTTGGAACCGGAAACGGATGCCTGACTCGTGAAACCTGCTGCAAATAACAACGCTATTGTCCATACAGTAAGTACTGCCATCCATCGTTTTCTCTGTTTCATAAATAAATAACCTCCTGATTATTGCAATATTATTACGTAGTTCTTGTAAATTATATGAACTAAATTTCGTAAATATTACAAATATTACAAAAATGTTACGTTTGGTATTCTAATATAAAACAGAAAAACTGTCAACCGGAAATTTTTCCCGTAAAATTCTCATATTTTTCTCTATGGATTAAAACCGGTTTGTTTCTGTAAGATGTATATTCCTTGACAAAATCAGGATGTACCTTTATGATTTCAAATGAAAACTATAAATGAGCAAATTTGAAAAATTGCACAAAACTACACTGCGAATTTCATAAATGAATCAAAATCATTGCTTTCCTTTGCGCATTGAAAAAGATAACGATACTTTTCCAGCTGAATGGTATCACAGATTTCGTGATATCCAGTTTCAAACGAACAGAACCTACCAGTACCCACTGCACACATGAAATGTGCCAGTGACATAAGCAGCCAGTACCTTTTGATTCCCTGTGCAGAGCGTATCTGATAGCTGTCCAGTGCCAGTTTATCCTTACACTGGCGGAAAAATACTTCAATCGGCCATCGACACACATACCAGGAAAGAATCTCCTGTGTAGATAGGGCTGCGTTTGTACTGATGAAAGCACGCAATGCTTTGGGATTACCAAATGCTTTTTCCGGATAACTCAAAAGAACTACCGCATTTTCTATGCCGTTGAGGTTTCCCTCGTACCGGTACACATAATAGTTTCGTTTTTTGACTGTCACAAGGTCAAATTCACGATGTGTAACAGACAATTCGGCGGCCAGTTCACGAAGTTTCTTTTTCATTCCCGATGGATACAGCAAACGGTTTGTTTTCAAAGCACCGATGGTATGGAAACCTCTCTGTGCAAAGGTATTGATTATCTTTTCAGAAACATACCAGCAGTCGCAAAGAAAATAGGACATTACCGGTGGAACAGGCAGCTCCTTTGCAATGCTTTGTACAATGTCAATCTTGGAAATTGACTTATTGTACATTACAAAAGCATAGTTCAGAACAATGCCATTGCAGGAAAGCATAACAGCAACTGCCTGATGCCCGTAGTCCTGTTTTCCCTTTAAATGGGATTGGTGAAAATACGCATCTTCAATCGGATGTAAAGCCCGTGACGAAGGCTTTGTCTTTGAAGCAATCGTATCGTCCACAATGCAGAAAACAGGCTTTCCGGTGCGTGCTGCTTCTGAATAAATAATCTCAATGACAGAGCATTTTAACGTATCTGAAAGTAATGAATCATCCCATTTTCCGGAATTGAGAAAATGGGCAATCGTCGTTCTGTGGCAGGAACTGTTTTTAGCAAAGTCCGTAGTTTTTCCATGATATCCTAAAATGAAAATACTGATTAGGATACTCATAAGATGGTTTATTACTCGGTTCGAATAAAATTTGCATAAGTTTAATTTTTTAAACTGGTTGTATATGAATGAGGAATGATGTATAGTATTTGCGAGAGACACCTTCTTTCGTAAATGTTGCAAATGTTTGTTTTGGCACTTTCATTATACAACACATGGAATCGAGGTGTCTTTCTTTTATGCAAAATCACGAACTTGCTCATTTATAGTATATAAATTAGTTGAGAAAGAAGGGATAAATTTTGTCAGAAGAAAAATCAACAAGAAGTCTAACGATAACAACACCAAAAGACACGACCTCTGTTAAAAAAATACGATATTCCAAAACAGACGAACCAGATTTTTATAAATGTACAGTTTGTGGGACACCGTATAAAAACTTAGATGGCAATTTTCCTGCATCTCAAAGCGAATTATACTCCGGATGGGATTATCATATTTCAACATGTAGAAAATGTCTTGACAGATTGTTTGAACATTATACTGAAGCTTATGGTGGAGATGAAGATATGGCAATACGTATAATTTGTCAAAAATATGATATTTATTACGATGTAAGTCTATTAAATGCAAGTAGAAAAATTACAAAAACAAGATCTCGAATCCATAATTACATTTCGAAATCTAACTTACGACAGTATGCGGGAAAAACTTTTGATACAACATTAGATGAAGAAAGAAAGGGCAATGTAATTGAAAACATTGATGATTTAAAAGAAAATAAATCAAAAATAAGAATAAAGACTGTAAAATTTTGGGGAACAGGTTTTACAGATGATGACTATGATTATTTGCAAGAGCAATATGACGATTGGACAAGTCGTCATGAGTGTAAAACTAAAACACAAGAAGAAGTATTTAAAAGAATTTGTTTCAAACAGCTAGAGATACTAAAAACCACTCGTGCAGGAAAAGATACAAAAGAACTTGATAAAACATTTCAAAATTATCTTGATACAGCTAATCTAAAACCATGTCAGAATACGAATGCATTATCAGATGCACAAACTCTTGGAACGTTAATCCAAAAATGGGAAAATGAAAAACCTCTTCCGGATATTGATCCAGAATTAGAAGACGTAGATAAAATTGGATTATATATCGATGTATTTTTCAAAGGTCATTTAGCAAAAATGATGGGATTAAAAAATGGATTATCTAATTTGTATAATAAATTTATGAAAAAATATACCGTTGAAAAACCAGAATATAAAGATGACGAAAATAATGAAGCACTTTTTGATGCTATTTTCGGAAATGATGAGAAATTTGAGGATTTTTAAATGGCTACATCGAGAAAAATGACAGAACAAGAAGTTGCAAATGAGAAAGCTGAAAGGTTAATGAACGGTGTTGCTTACTGGGCAGCTTTTTACAGAAAAAACCCACAACGTTTTTGTAAAGATTATTTAAATATAACTCTCAAATTATTTCAAAAGATATTGCTATATGCAATGATGTGCAATAATTATTTTATGTATATTGCCTCTCGTGGACAGGGTTTGTAAAAATATCACGAGTGGAGGAAATAACAAATGAGTAAATATGTTTACAATAAAGATTATTTCGAAAAAATTAACACATCAGAAAAAGCATATTGGCTAGGTTTTTTATATGCAGATGGATGTATTACAAGATTTTATAAGGGAGAAGTATTAAAATCTATGTCTTTAGAAATTACTTTAAAAGACGCAGATTGTGAACATCTTATTAAATTTAAAAACGCTTTAGAAAGTAATATTCCTATTCAACATAGAATTATTACCGGGAAATATAAAGCAGATAGAATAGTTGTTAATTGCACAAAAATATGTAATGATTTAATCAAATTAGGTTGTACTCCGACTAAAAGTCTAACATTAGAATTTCCTAAAAAAGATATAATACCTCAAGATTTTATAAGAGACTTTATTAGAGGTTATTTTGATGGAGATGGTGGTGTATCTTATACTGAAGGTAAATATTATAATAATGCTAGAAAAAAATATTACAAACAGCATCACTATCGATGCTATTTTTGTGGAAACATACAATTTTTAACTGAATTAAAAAAAATATTGAATTCTAATGGAATTAAAACATCTGATCTAAAAAAAGACAATAGAAGTAATGCAATTAATATTTATATATATGGAAGAGAAAATATAGAGAAATTTAAAAATTATATATATACAGAGGGGTGTGTGAACTTATCAAGAAAATTTGATAAGTTCTTTTTTATTTCCCACAATAGCGATCTTCATATAAATAGATAACGCCATGTTTAGCCCTGTCTAAATTGGGGAAAATCGGTGAAGACTAAATTTATTTAAAATATAAAATAAATATGTTAATACCGAGATAACTTAATAGATTTCGTAAGGCTATTAAGCATTGTAGAGAGTAGAGATTGAATAAATATAATATCTCCAAGAGTCCCCAACTACATTATTGTAGAAAATGTACTCCAAGCTGAGTTGGAAATGACCAACTGATGAAAATGAAGGAAACTTCCAGAGCATAGGATAAAAAACCTATGGTTAATAACATACTGAAAACATGGCTTACTGCTCTATTCTGCGTCGTTCGTTGCATATTATTCCCAGGAAGCAAGATATGCATTGCTTCTTCAACAAGACCACAGGCGAATCAAGTACTTTTGAAAATAACCGATGATTTTTGTAAAAACTATGGATGGGGTTCAGATAATTTGAATAATGAAATAGGGTACAAATCAGTTGGTGCGAATAATGCGGTGATTGAATTTAAAAATGGGTCATGGATAAGAGTTGTAACTGCATCTGACAGTGGACGAGGCGCACGTGCAAATATTCTAATTGTAGACGAATTTCGTATGGTTGATTTAAATGTTATTAATACTGTTCTTAGAAAATTCTTAACAGCTCCGCGCACCCCAGGATATTTAAATATAAAAAAATATTCTCATCTAACTGAGCGTAATAAAGAAATATTTATGTCCAGCGCATGGTATAAATCTCATTGGTCATTTGAAAAAGCGAAAGCATATGTCGTAAATTTTTTAGATAATAGTAAAAAATATTTTATTTGCGGACTACCGTATCAAATAGCAATCAAAGAAAATTTATTATCAAAAGAACAGGTTGAAGATGAATTTTCTGAGCAAGACTTTGATCAAACATCTTTTGATATGGAGATGGGATGTTTATGGTTTGGTGATACGGACGGTTCGTTTTTTACATTTGATGATTTATCTAAATGTAGAAAAATAAAAACACCGATGGAGACACATTTTTTCAAAAATAAAAAAATACCAGACTTAGCCCTTAATGAAAAAAGAATTATGTCTGTAGATATTGCATTAATGGGTTCTAGTAAATCAAAGAATAATGATGCAAGTTCAATTTTAATTAATAGTGCTCTTCCAACAGAAAGCAATGAGTACATTTCAAATATTGTATTCTTAGAAAATCATGAAGGACTTACAACTGACGAATTAGGAATTATTGTCATGAGATTGTTCTATAGGTATAAATGTACAGATTTGGTAATTGATACAAATGGAGCCGGTTTAGGTGTATATGATTTTATTATAAAGAATCAGTTAGATCAAGAAACAGGTGATGTGTATAAAGCTCTTACTTGTTGTAATGATAAAGACATGGCAGAAAGATGTAAAGTCGAATCGGCAAATCCATGTATATGGTCGATAAAAGCCAATGCTGCTTTTAATAACGAGATGTGTGTTATGCTTCGTGCAGGAATACAAAATGGAAAGATCAATCTTCTTGTATCAGAATTTGAAGCAGAGGAAATATTAAGAGACAAGATTAAGTCATATTCAAAGATGCAATCTTTTGAACAATTAAAATATAAAACACCATATATTCAAACAACATTGCTGATATATGAACTCATAAATTTACAGCATAAGATAGAAGGAACAAACATTAAAATAAAGGAAAAATCTGGTATGAGAAAAGATAGATATAGTTCTTTGGGATATAATTATCACATATTAAGAACATTAGAAAAAAATCTTAACACAGATTCCTATTCTTCAGATTTTTCAAATTTTACCCCATGTATTTCTTCTATATCATTTTAGAAAGGATGGTGAATAATGTCAGATAATATTAACGAATCACAAGTTGATGACATTAAAAACTATAAAATATCTTTCGCATCAGATATTAAAGACAGCATCAGTTCTGACGATGAAACCGTCATTGTATCAGGATTTGATGTTCAGCTATCAGAACAAGAGACAAATTGGATGCGCGACGCATTGCAGAGATTTGACAAAGGTGGAAGTCAATATTCTGTTGTGTTAAACGAAGAATCATCATCCGGAACAGCAAAAACCACAACATTAGATGATATTGATGATTTAGCTTTTAACGCACAAAGTGATATTTCAAAAATACAAAAAATAAATGCATTAGTACGGCAAGCATCAAATGAAGATGATATAATTGGAAAAGTTCATGAGGCTGTTGAATCAAACCTTAATTCTAACGTAAGAATATCTTTTGATACACTCCCATCAGACTATGACGAAGGAATAAAACTCGAAGCAGAATCAGAAATTGAACGTTTTCACAAAGAGATAAATGTAAATGACATCGTAACTATTGCAATTACTACAACATATGATGAAGGTAATTGTATACAATACTTGAGATCAAAAAAATCTAAAGGTATTTATCATCATGTTGTTGATAGATATCCATTAGGAGTTGCTTTAATAAGCGACTATTCTATGAACACAATTCCTTACGTGTTGATTGACACATCTGAGCTAACAAACAGACTGCAGAAAACAATGCTAAAAAGCAAAAAGAATAAACCTTTATTTTTCAAAAATACTGCAGAAGAGATCAAAAATAATTATCCAAAAGAAGTTACGAAAGCTTACACATCGAAAGAAAAATACGCCATTCTTGATGTTCAAAGGACTGGAGTAAATCGATTTGGCAATATGAATCGTAAATATGGAATTTCGCCAGTTTTTAAAGCGTTGAAGCCTAAAATTATGCTTGATACATTTGATAAAACAGACAATGTTAATGCTAAAGCAAAGGCAAAAAAAATAATTGCCCAATATCTAAAAAAAGAAGTTTTAGGACAGCGTGGCGAAAAAAAGGGACTTGAGGATATGGCATATGCCCATGATTGCCTTGTACAGGCTTTTAAAAATAAAACTGTGCTGTATACTCCACCAGGCAGCGTTGAAAAGATTGAATATGTAGAACCAAAAGTAGAAATGACTAATACAGAAACGATTACACAATATAGGTCTAGGGTTACATCTGCATTAGGCATATCATTTTTGAACACTGACGGAAAACAAACTGTAAGCACAGCAAATATTTCTATTAAACAACTCATGAAAACAATTAACAAAATTGCAGAAAGACAGGAAAAAATTTTGCAACGTTGGTATGAAGTTGTCTTATCTGAAGCAGGTATACCAATAGAGTATTGCCCTACTCCACATATTTTAGATTCAGAAATGTTAGAGTTTGAAATCAAAAAGGATCTTGTAGAATTCCTATTTTCAAAACTCAATTGCTCATATCAAACAGCGTATGAATTTCTTGGCATGGATTTTGATAATGAGGTTGTTCGTAGAAAATCCGAAAAAGAGAATGGTTATGATTTAATACTGACTCCTCATCCAACTTCTTACAATACATCTGGCTCAGATGAAATTGGTGCAGGTCGACCAATGGGAGGAACAAACGAGGGTAATGATGTGAATGAGAAAAAACAGGAATATGATAAAAATTATCGAGAATCTAAATAGTCAAATCTAACTTATATTTAAATATATGAAGGTGAAAAAATGGTTAATAAAACAGAAATATTTTCTAGTTCACCTATTTCTATTGCAAGTCATGACAATTATAAAGAGGCAGTTTTTTTAATTAGCGTCTTAGACCAGCCAGACAGGATAAATCGTATTATACCTGTCGACTCAGGTAAAAAATACCATAAAACAATAATTGGATATCCGCTTGTTGCAAAACTAAAAAAAGCAACTTCTGATTTTGGCGGTCATGAAATGAAAATAACAAAAACAAAAAAAGGAAAAAAGTTTTCTTTTGATACATTTCCTATTGGAAGCATCACAGATTCGTGGATTGAAGAACGTGAAGTTGATGGATATGACGGAAAACAAAAATGCATCCTGGCAAAAACCAAATTATGGACAAGTAGATTTCCCGAATATTTTAAAGTGTTCGATAAATTATGGGATGATGGAGAATTGTCTTCTTCTTGGGAGATGACGGTAACTGACTCAGAAAAAGATGGTGACTGTACAATTCTTAAAGTGTTTGAATTTATTGGAAATGCATGTTTGGGAAGACTTAAAACTCCATGCGTTCCAGGTGCTGGTGTCATAGAATATGCTGAACTAGAAAAAGATGTTGATACAGAATTAGCCGAGGCTTTAGAAAAGGACTTGGTTAATTTAGATATAGAAGAAAATGATGTAAAGGAGGATATAGACTTGGCAGAAAATACAAAAAAGAAAATAGAAAACGAAGAGACAGAAGATACAAAAACTTCTGTCAAAGAGACAGATGATAAAGAAAAAAAGACAGAAGAAACTGCCTCTTGTGGATCAGATTCTACAAAGAAAAAGACAAAAGTTGCAGAAGAAACAAAAGAGATCTCAGAAGAAAATGCTGAAGTAACAGAAATTGCATCTCTGACTCAATGGGATCTTGAAAGCAAAGTCAGGAAAGCTTGTGACGAAAAAATTGGGAAAAGAGTTTATGGATATGTCGCATTTTGGTTCCCAGAAGATAATACTGTTTGGTATAAAACAGATGATAGCGAAAGCCAACTTGATTACAAATTATTTACATATGAAGTTTCTGGAGATGAAGTTTTTGTTTCTGAACCAGTAGACGTTAAGCTTACAGTTGCAGTAAAAGATGTAAATATGGAAATTGCAAGTAAAGATGAAGAGATTGGAAATCTAAAAGCTGAATTAGATATTAAAAATGATGCTGTGATCAACGCAGGTAAAACAATTAATACCTTAAAAACCAAAATTGCTGAATTGGAACCTTTTAAAGAAAAGGTAGAAAAGGCAGAACAAGAAAAAATTGAAGCAGAAATTGCTGAAGAAAAAGATGCTCTTAGATGCAAGATGTTAAAAGGTGATTTGTTTACAGAATCTGAAATTGCCGAAACAGAAATTGCTGAATTAATTGAATCAAGAAATGTTTCAGAAATCAATAATTTAATTGCTGAAAGATATATTGAGCGCATTGATAATGCTGCAGCAGAAGTCGCAGAATTCGAGGAAGAATCAAATGAAGAGTCTATCGCTACAGCTAGTTTAGAAACTGATGACATTGCAGATGATTCTGTGTCATTTATGAGCAAATTTTTAAATGGTAGAAAACATAATTAAGGAGGATTGACTACATGTTAAGAGATATTCGTAGAAATGGCGCACAGCCAAAAGACACAATGCACAAAGCAAAAGTTGCAATGGTAACTGGGATGGGTGTAGTAAAAGAAGATACAAAAAATACAAAAGAGGTAAAGTTGCCTACTGCTGAGACAACAACAAATATCTGCCTTGTAACAAAAGAAAGAATTCCTACAGGAATTAACGCAGCAAGACAGGAAATGTCTGATTACGATGATGATTTTACATCAGTAAAAATCGGAGAGTTTGTTGGTCTGGAAGTCTATACAGATGGAGAAAAATTTGGAACAGACCAGTTTAAGGCTGCTGATTTTGGAGACGAAGTGGAACCAGGATTTGCAATGTCTGTTGGAGCAGATGGAAAATGGCAAAAAGCAACAAAAGGAACTTCAAGATATGTATTTGCAGGAACAATGAAAGATAACGGTCATAAGCTTGTGCTCGTAGAAGTTGTTGCTGATGCAGTATCTGTTGCGTAAATAAAATAAGGAGGACTTGATAAGATGGCTATTAGAACAGAAATCGCAGAACTCATGGATAAAGATGGTGTTCTGTTTGAAGTTGCTGAAAAGGTAAATTATAAAAGAGAGCTTAACTCTGAAGAAAAAGAAATTGCTGAAATTTCCGATGCATGGGCAAGAGAAATCGGTAAAACAGGAAAGGATCCTAATTGCGAAATCGCAGAGTTTGTAACTAGAACTGTACAGGAAGAAGTGTACAACGCACCGGACGAACTTCTTGATCAGATTTTTGAAAGAGGTTCTGTTGGAGAGTTTGATGATTTAGAAGGAACAAAGGAGCCAAAAAATACACTTGTAGCGCATGAAGCTGCAAAAGGCGGTAATGTAGATCGTTCTTACATTGATATTGAAACTGTAAAACCTACATGGAAAAATCGTCAGGTTGAAACTGATATCTCATATGTAGATTTAAGAAAAAATGGTTTTAAATCCATCGCAACCTTAACTACATTTATGAAAGAAGCTTGTCAGAATGCGTTATTTTACGATGCGCTTTCTATGGCGGATAACGCGGTTACAGGAGGAGAAGCTCTTATTGAGGTTACAGGAGCAACACCTACTCTTGAGGCTATGGATAAATTATCTCTTTATCTGAATGATAGGGGTGATGATAATGTTATTGTTACTTTGAATAAATATGCTCAGGCAATTAGACGTATGCCTAATTTTGCTCAGTATTTGTCAGGAGCTATGAAAGACGATTTTAACAGATATGGTTTAGTAAAAACATATGATGGAATTGGCATTGCAGGTATTTCAGGAGCAAAGAAAACTGGAACTGGACAGCTGCTCCTGCCAGACAAGAGAATCTATGGTATCGCAGATAAAATCGGAACACTGGATATGAAAGGTGAAATTCACGTATATCAGGATATGAATAATCAAGGTGAAAAAGTTCATATTATGTTGAAAGATTTTACATACGGCTTTATGCTCACACATATCGAAAACTTTGCAAAGGTTACTTTGAAATAAGGTAGTCTTTTTTTATTGTTTAAATTTCTATCGGAGGGATTCCTTCGATAGAAATTATGAAGAGGAGGAGATTTTATTAGTAGTAAATTTGGAATCACAAAACATTTTCAGGTTTTAAATTATAATGAACATTCTGTATGCATTACAATTGCGCCAGGTAAAACATGTGTAATTGAATCCGCAGTAGATGGATCACCAACTACTCTTCCGCTTACGTGGGATGAAATTGTATACGCAAATAACAGTAACGTATTTAAAAGCGGATCACTTGAATTCCAAGGAGATGTCGAAAATGATATCTATAACGAATTAGGAATTGTAAAAGAAAATGTTTTAAAATATGAAGAAATAAAAGAAATTTTACTTCATCCAGACAAGGATGGACTGAAAAAAATTTTAAAAATAAAAACGTTATCAGATTTTGATAGAGTTCGTGAAATTTTTCAAAAATTAAAATTTGAAGGTTATTCAATTACTCTTGATGTAAATAATCTTGTAAAAAAAAGAACAGAAGAATTGTTTATGGGGAAATCATCTTCTTCCATTTTTGTTGATGACCCAGAAAATAAATCTTCAGATTCTAAGAAGGTTAAAGACTTGGAAAAACAGCTTGAGGGAATGAAAGCAATGATGGAATCTTTGCTTAAATCAAATGACACGGTAAAAACTGATTCTGTCGAAAATACTCAGGTTAAAAAAACAGGAAGACCGAAAAAGTCTGATTAGATAACAGGGAGGTAATTTGGCATGAAGTCAAATTCTTATACTCCATTTAGTGAAATTTGTGATAGATTCTATGATCGATTAGAAAAGGATGATAAATTTTTTAATTATTATAACGTAGATGAATTAGAAGCAATTCAAATTGCACATGAAAGGTCTAAAAGATATCTTATTGAATCATTAGATGACTTAACATCTCTTGGAAATATGCAAGTAGATTTTTCTGATTATGACACAGAAATTGAACGTATAAACTTCCAACTATTACCAAAAGAAATTAAAATCATTGTTGATATGATGTTTATTAAATACATGGAAAGAGATTTAGCATTGTTACACGCTATGGAAATAAATTTTACACCATCTGATTTAACTGTGTTTTCTCCAGCAAATGAAAGAACAAGTTATCGCAATTTTATTGAAACACTAAAATTAAATTTGCAAGATGAATTGGCTAATTATCAAGACAGGGATAGAAAAACAGGCAAATTAAAAGCGGTACTTGATTATTCTTTATATGACGAGTGAGGTGATAAAAATGAATTTGAATTATTTCAGAAAAATTCAGAATAGTTATCGTGTATCGTCAAAGAAAGAACAACAACTTAATATAATCAACAAGGAATCTGAAAAGCATTGGAATAATATTGATTGCGAAGATGTTGTTATAAATGGTGAAAATAGAAAATTAATGGTGGTAAAAGACACCGATAATAATGCCTCAAAAAAGAAAATTAAATCAATACATAGTGAGCCATTTAATCTTGGAGATTATATATACTGGAATAACCAAGTATGGATTGTAACAGTATTAGATCCTAATGAAAAGGCGTGGCATTCTGGATATATGTATTTATGTACACTATTGCTAAATACAATAGATGAAAATGGAAGGCTTGTTCAAAAATGGTGCTATTCAGAAGATTTTACTAAGTATTCTTCTGGCGAAACAGGGAATACAAGTATCAAAGTCGGGGATTATCAATATGGATTGACATTGCCTGTTGATAATGACACCAAACGTTGGCGGCGCGACAAAAGATTTTGCATTGATTTTGATGATTCGATTGAGCCAGACACATATCGATTAACAAATAGAAAATTGTTTTTATCAGATAATTCATATTTTAATCGAGGTGGTCTTATTCAACTTACACTTTCTCTCTCATCATTTAACAAAGAAACAGATGCGCTTGTTGACTTTGATGGAAAAAAGTATTGGATAGCGGATTATATTAAATCAGATATTTCTCAAGAAAAAAATAACACGTGCAAGATTTCTTATAAGGGCAAAAACCAAGTTGGTGTTGGCGATATTGAAAAGAAATTTTTGGGCGAGTTTTATTCTGGAAATGAAAAGATAGAGAACAAAGTTGGAAAATGGTATTTGAGCGATAACGTAAAAGATAAAGTGCATTTAAAAACAGAAAACAACACTGCGTTTATATGGATAGAAACAGAACAATTTGATCTAATTGGTGAAAAATTTAATTTATTTTTCGGTGACGATTTAGTTACAACAAATATAGAGCTTGAAATAGTTTACTTATAATGAGGTGTCATTTTGTGGGATAAAAATATAAAAGATCTTGGAACAGTATTATCAAAAGTTATTTCAGCATTCAAGCATTCTGATGAAATCCGAGATGTACTGTTTGGCAGTCAAATTAATGAAAATGATTTTGATTTACAAAAGGCTTATGAGGATTGTATATGGGATTGTCTTTATATAAAAGGAATTCAAACAGAAGCAAAAACATATATTTGTGCAGATACAACAGTCTCACGAATAAATTCTAGCACAAAAAATGTTAAGCTTATTATACAGGTTTTTTGTGAAAAGTCGTTACTTAAGTATTCCAAAAAGGGATATGTTGGGAACAGACCTACTATCCTGGCAGAAATAATTGAGGAAATATTAATTAAAGACGAAGAATTTTCGAGAAATTTTGGCATAGGAAAATTAGAATTGAATAATGTAAACATTTTTACAAATGGCGAAAACCATTATGGTAAAACCTTGGAATTTACCATTACAACTTTTAGATAAGGATTTTAATTATGAAATTAGATTATTTTGATCTAATCTCCCCTCTCCCACTTGATCTTGTTGGAATTGGAAGAATTAAATCTCCAAAGCTTATTGAGATTGCTGACATATCTTATTACGTCTATGCACAATATGTGTCATATCTAAGAATGACTCCAGATGATTATATTGATACTTTTAAAATAGAAGATTCAGATATTGAACTATATACGAAATTTGACATTATTCTGTATGATCCAAATTTTAGAAACATGATTAAAAATGCTCTCAATTTTTTCTTTATTGAAAATTTTGAATGGTTTGATGAATATCAATCTTTTTTATGTACAGAAGAAATTGTCATGGAAAACGGAGAATCTGAACTTCTAGCAAAAGGAATTATAAATTCAAAGAATTATTTTGATGTGTTGGATATCATTCTGCAACGGGTACACATTACTCCAGATAAAACAGAAGTGACTGACATTACAAAGATCAAAAATAAGCGCGGATTAAAAATATACAAGAGGATGCAACAGGTAAAACGTAAATTCAAAAAAACATCTGGCGGAAATCCAGACTTATCTTTGCCTAATATCATATCATCCGTTGCTGTAAGAAGTTTATCTTTAAATTGGATAAATATATGGGATATTACAATTTATCAATTATTCAATGAATTTGAAAGACTTCAAATAATTGATCAATATGACATTGCTTCTACACAAGTATCTGTATGGGGAGACAAAGAAAAGAAATTCAAGTTTGGTGCTTGGAGTTCAAATATATATAACGAAAACGACGCTGAATAATTCAGTGTCTTTTTTATTGCAAAAAATTAAATTTTATACAGGAGGTAAAAAATATGGCAAATCAATTTGGAAAACAGATGGCGAACCGTGAAGTTTGCGATATGGTCTTTGTAGATTATAAAACAAAAGAACCATTTCTTTTCTGTGATTACGCAAATACATCAAGTCAGGAACTGACGGGTGAAAACGTTTTCGCTTACGGTGGAAAAAATCATCCGAAGAAAATTACATTCTCTGGAGAACGTGCGGGTACTCTTACAATTGAAACACAGATTCAGACACCTAAGCTTTGGGAACTGATGACAGGTGGTAAAAGCTCTAAAACAGCAGAGATCATGAAGAGAGTTAAAACAAAAGTTGGAGAAAGCAACAAAATTAGCATTTCTGATGCTAAAGTTACTCTTTCAAAAGAAAATGTATGGGTTTATGACGGGGCAGATTCTAACCTTGAAACAAAACTTGAGGTAACTACAGTTTCTGGTCAAGACATTACATTAAAAGATCAAAAGAATGAAGGTGCAGAAGTTGTTGTATTCTATCTTGCCACAAGAAGTGATGTATACAATCTAAGCATTAAATCTACTAGCTTCCCGAAAGCGTTTACTGTTTACGGTGATACATATATGAGAACAACAGATGAGGATGTACTTCCATATCTGTTTAAAGCATATAAAGTAGTTCCGCAGGCGAATATGTCTCTGTCCTTTGCAAGTTCAGGAGATCCTGGTACTGTAACACTTACTTGTGACATGATGGTTGATGATGATGGAAACATGCTTGATCTGACTCTGTTACCAGATGAGGACGACCAGGGGGAATAGCACCCCCTGAAGATCTCGCCTTGGTAGGCAGGGGGAAAATTGGAAAGGCAAAAATAGGAAAATCAGAATAAGGAGTGAGTAAAAATGGCATATACACCAACGACATGGAGTGATGGAGATGTTATTACTGCTGAAAAGATGAACAAGCTGGAGCAAGGTGTAAAAAATGAACAGGTTGGCGCACCTGGAGCAGCCGCAGGATTCGGAACACCAACTGCAACGGTTGACGCAAATACTGGAGTTCCATCTGTAACTGTAACAGCAAGTGGAGCAAACACAGCAAAGGTATTTAATTTTGCTTTCAAAAATTTAAAAGGAGCAAAAGGAGATCCTGGTGCGACATACACTCTTCCGGCTGCAAATAAAACAACATTTGGAGGAGTAAAACAGTCTACTTTGGTTCCTGAAGCTGCAGGAGAAAATGTTACAAAGGCTGAGTTCAAAGCTTTGCTGGACGCTTTGAAAGCAGCTGGTATTATGGCTACATCTTAAAATAACGAGTGATAGATATTTAGTGTGAAGAAGGGGGGGTAAATATCTATTATCGGTATTTGCCCCATTTTTTTTACTCTGCTCCGAATAAGTGAGGAGTGAACTCGAAATTAGAAAGTTAGATAACGAATACCGCACAGAATCTTCTCACGAAGTGTGTTATTTATCAGAATACGGAATTAAATATACATTCGTAAAAAAAGAAGATGGTGTGACGGTGTGGAAATACAAAAAGACAAAAGAACTTGGACTTGCTTTAGCTAAGTTCTGGGAACAGAGATAAAATAGGTTGTTCAAGATGATGAATATAAAGGTGGGTGTCATATTTTTGAGCGCAGTGTCATGCAGTACATCGGCAATAGTATTAAAGGACTGCCACTACCCTATTTATTTAGAAAAGGGATGGTTAAATGAAAAAATTAAACTTAAAAGGAGTTACTGCTGAAGCGGTAACTGGTATTGCATTACTTGTTCTTGCCCTTATTAATGCTGTTTTACAAATGTTTGGAATGAACGTTTTGCCAATTCAGAACGATGACATCAGTAACATTGTTTCTGTAATTTTCTTAATTGTAACGGCGGCATGGAATACATGGAAAAACAGAAACTTTACCAAAGCCTCACAGGAAGCACAGGCATTAACAGATATGATTAAGAATGGCGAAATTTTAATTGATCAGATCGAAGACGTTATTCAAAAATTTAAAGACGACAATAAAGGATAAGCAGAAATATGGAATATATTGAAAATTTTTTCGAATTGGATTTTGTTTCTCTGGTTATTGGTTTGACCATTTCTGGTTTAGCACTTGTGTTTATGTATGAATTAGTTATTAAAGTTATGAAGATATTCGGAATTGAACTTACTCATATTAGGCAGAGGCGTGAAGAACATGAGTTATTGGTAAAAACAGTTGAAAATCTTGCTAAATTACAAGAAAAGCAGGATGTGGATAGAGCAAGGTCTGATAAACACGATGAAGAGATTCGTAAGGAAATTGCAACTATTACAACGGAATTAAAAGAGGCTTTAGTTGAGCAAAAACAGCAAATGAATACATATACTGAAAACAGAGTAAAGGATCGTGAGAAATCTCGCGAAATAAGACAGGAACTTAATGAATCTATTGATAAATTAGCCGAAGGAGCCGTAGAAAGAAAAGAGCAGATTAAAGCTCTTATGTGTGGAACAATGGAATTACTTGGTGATAAAATTGATCAAAGATTCAGTAAGTATATTGCAATGAAAGGCATTCCAGAAAATGAAGTCGCAGAATTTGATGGATTGTGGAATGCTTATCATAATGAATTGAACGGGAATCATGGAAGAACACAAAAATATAAATATGTAAAGGAACATTTGCCAGTTCTTCCAATTGAAATTAATCCAATCTATGAAGAAGATAATACAGGAAAATAATAAGTTGAGAAGTTGCTTTTGTGTGACTTCTCTTCTTATTTAAAGAGGTGGTAAAAATAAATAGATCAAAATTTAATGTAGATAAAGATAAAAGTAAACGAACACATAATGGAATCGTATTTGATTCTGTATTAGAAATGAAATACTATCGTGACGTTCTTTGCCCGGCAGTGGAGAGTGGTGATGTGGTTAGCTATGAATTACAAAAACCATATGAACTACAACCAAAGTTCCGTCATGATGAAAAATCAGTCCAGTCAATTAAATATGTAGCTGACTTTTTTATTGTTTATAAAGACGGACATGAAGAAGTTATTGACACGAAAGGATGTCCAGATTCAGTCGCATTATTAAAAAGAAAACTATTTTGGTATAAATTCCCAGATGTTGATTATAAATGGGTATGTTATTCAAAAATAGATGGAGGATGGTGCGATTATGAATATGTAAAAAAAAGACGTGCTGAACGTAAAAAGCAGAAAAAACTTTTGTCGGAATCTGCTTAATAAAATATCTTTACTACTCTTCTATTTAGTGATATGCTTGTACTATAAAACAAAAGGAGGTACATGTCATGGAAGAAAAAAGAAGAGGAAGACGTAAAAAAATTGTAGAAAAGAATTATGATGTTTTGATTCATCAGTGCAACCAAAAAATTTTAACCATTCAAAATAAAATGGACGAATTAAAAGTTCAGATGAAAGAGAAGAAAATTGAAATTAAAAAACTGAAAAAAGAAAAAGCTATCTATGACGAGATGAAAGCTGAACAAGAAAAATCTGAACGTATTCGTGAACTTGCAGAAATGATTGATAAATCAGAATATTCTTTAGATGAAATTAAGGAATTATTAAATCCTAAAAACTAGAATTATAAATTAGATTTAAATCATAAAATGATAATTAATAGAGTCGGTCAACCGGCTCTTTTTTGATACAAAAGGAGTATGTTGCATGGAAATAGAATTACGTGAAAAACCAAGAGGATTTTCTATTTATAAAAGAGTTCAATTTCAACGGGATATGTCAAAAGAACTTAATAAATATTTATTTAATATTGGCTTGTGCGTGTTTAATAATAAAGAAGAACCGGAAATAATTAATACTCATATTATATGCACTAGAGAACAGGCGAACGATTATTTAAACTGTTTGATTGATAAATGTATTGATGAACTTGGATATAAAAGACATCATATTTTCGACTCATGGATCAAGTCATTAACGAAGGTGGACGATTATGACATTATATTACAAAAAGAATTTCAACCTATTATAATCGACCACAGACAATCTAACGTTTGATATATAAAATTTCGCTTTCATTTAGAAATGAGAAGAGAATAAGAGATATGGTGCTACTAAAATAGTAACACCATAATGGAAGTGAGTTGATGATGTGATAAGCATCGCCAACATTATTGTACCAATCTTATCACTTGGTACTGTTCTCACTTGCAAATTCGCAATTAACTTCTACAAAACCTTCCTTAAAGTTAGTAATAGCATGAAGTGAAGTCGGATTGTTTTGCAGAACCATCCATACTATTCCAAGAACAGTCATGGACAAAAAGGTAAAGATGATTGCGAGTTTTGCAAGTCTGAACGAATTTTTGCTGTCTGTCATTTTTCACCTCCCTTCTGATTGTATAGTGATCAACTATCATGGGGAGATCAGAATGAGCAGACCGCTCAGAATTGTATAAACTTCTGATAACTTTCACCTATCTTTCTGACTATATTGTCTAGCAATGGTGATTATTAATGTGTTACATATGTAGGAGCGTAACAGCCGTGGTTACGCACACGGCTTCCTACATAATAACATTATACTACTTATGAAAAAATAAAAACATCCAGAACATTTGTTTAAAGGAGACATATTATATGAAGAAAAATAATTTTAAAGTAAAAGAGAACATTGCATTCGAAGATAAAGCAAATGCTATTGAATATATTTGTAACAGTTTATTTGATTTTGACGAATATGGAGAAGTTATCGACTACTCTCCTTACTATATTGAACCGGCACAGGTTTGCGCGATTATGAATTACTTTGTAGAAGGAATTGAATTTGAAAACGAAGAATCTGTTTATGATATTGCTATTGAAGATAAAGAAGTGAATGATGTAGTAAATTCATTTTTCTTGAAATCTACAACTACAAAGAATCCAAAGTTAACATATCCACAGGAAGTTATGAAATTCGTAATGTCTCATGTTGTAGAGAAAGTTGAATATATGAAAGAAAAAGCAATTCATATTCCAACATATAGAAAAGATATGGTAGGAGAAGCTATCGTTGAATTGATCAATGTTTTAGTAGAGAAAGCTAATGAATTAAATGTGTCAGAAGCAAATAAGTTCATTGAAAAATATAATGACCCAGACACCTCCCTTGAAGATTTTGCAAAACAGTTTATGAAAGACGAATACGAGAAACGTATGGAAGAATTAAAAGAGAATAAAAATGAATCAGGTTCTATTGTAAAGGATGCTGATGAATCTCCAGAAGAACCATCTGTTCCCGCTAAACATAAGCTGACACAGGCAGAAGAATTTCTTGCAAAATATAAAGAAATTGAGCATCGCAATAAAAGTAAGTAGGAACAATTATGGCTAAAAAAGTCGTGTCAAGTTTTTTAGAAGTAAAGAACTTAATTGAAAAAAATGTACGCTCTGGTATGAATGCTGCAAGGGATGAAGTTGAAATAAAATTAGAAGATAATGTCCTTGGATATTATGATTTTGGAAACCCAATTAAATATGAAAGAACGGGAACATTATTAGAGTCCCCTAATACTACTCCTGTTTCTGGTGGTGGAGATCATTTTGAGTTTAAAGCAGAAATGCAAGACAATATTTCTTATCATACTGGAAATTTTTCTGGATCGGATGTTATTGAAGCAACGGAAACTGGAGCGTTTGGAAATACGTTGGGAAATCACAGATATTTTGAAGCAACAAGAAAGGCTGTGCCTGAAATTGTGGATAGGAATATGTCGAAGTATTTGAAGTGAAAATAATTACCCAGGATGCTGGTGACATCCTGGGGTTGTGAAAAGGAAATTATTTAAATGACATATATGCAGAATTAATTAAATGATTTTTACCTACGGTTCTTACCATGGAGAGGTGCGAAAAGCCAACTCCTTTAGGGGTTGGATGGATAGCACTATTAATTTATACTTTGTTGTGTATATTTTTATTTTTTTATACACATTCTGTGTTATACTACTACTATGGAAAACAAATATAGACATACAAACACAACAGTATCTTTGATAAATTATCATTTTGTATTTTGTCCAAGATACAGACGAAAAATTTTTCTAATACCAAATGTAGAAGAACGATTTAAAGAACTGGTTAAAATTAAATGTAAGGAGTTAGATATTGAAATTATAGCTATTGAATGTGATAAAGATCACTCTCACATGTTCTTAAATTGCTTGCCTACATTAAGTCCATCAGATATTATGCAACAAATCAAAGGATATACAAGTAAAATTCTTAGAGAAGAATTTAATGAGTTATCTAAAATGCCTAGTTTATGGACGAGAAGTTATTTTGTTTCAACTGCTGGTGATGTATGTAGTGAAACGATTAAAAAATATGTAGAAAATCAAAAGAAACGATATTGAAAAAGAGAATATTATATTAGGAAGTGAGGTGAATATTATGTCAAACTTTATTGTACAATTTCCTTTAAAAACTGAAAAATATCAAGAAGATATTTTAAATAAACGTTTTGAGATTGGAAGAAAAATATATAATTCGTTAGTCAATATAACTCAGAAACGTTATAAAGAAATGATAAAAACAAAAAAATATCGTTCTATTATATCTTCTTTAACTGGTAACAAGAAAACTGATAAAGAAATTTGGAAACAGATAAATGAGGTTCGTAAGCAATATGGTATGTCAGAATATTCATTTCACGAAGATGTAAAGAAAATGCAAAAGCATTTTAAAGATAATATTGATTCTTTTACCGCGCAGAAAATAGCAACGACTTTATGGAAATCATATGAAAAACTTTTCTTTGGTAATGGTAAGAAAGTTTATTTCAAAAGATATGGAGAATTAAATTCTCTTGAAGGAAAATCAAATAAAACAGGTATTCGTTTTAAAGATGATACTATTATTTGGAATGGGTTAACAATACTAGTAGTTATTGATTATGACAATTATTATGAATACCAAGCAATGCAGTCGGACATTTCTTATTGTCGTATTATTAGAAAATATGTAAGAAATAAATATAAATACTATGTCCAAATAGTTTTTAAAGGAAATCCACCTGTTAAAGTTGATACGAAAACAGGAGAAATCAAACATTCTATAGGACAAGGAGATGTTGGTATAGATATTGGCACTTCTACTATTGCTATTTCAAGTGAAACAGATGTAAAGATTTTTGAACTTGCGGATAGAGTACGAAATATTGAAAAACAGAAACAAAAACTGTTAAGAAAAATGGACAGGTCAAGACGTGTCAGCAATCCAGAGAATTATAATGAAGATGGAACAATTAAGAAGCAAGGTAGTAAAAAGATTGTATGGAATAAATCAAATCACTATATCAAATATCAAAATGAATTAAAAGTATTATGTAGGAAACAAGCAGATATAAGAAAATATCAACATGAATGTTTGGCAAACTATATTGTGTCTCTTGGTAACAAAGTATATGTAGAGAAAATGAATTTCTCTGGACTTCAAAAACGTGCTAAAAACACTGAGAAGAATGACAAAGGTAGATTTAAACGAAAGAAACGATTTGGTAAGTCATTAGCAAATAAAGCACCATCTATGTTATTGTCTATCATAGACAGAAAGTTGAAATACTTTGGCGAAGAACTTATAGAAATAAATACTTTTGAAGCAAAAGCAAGCCAGTTTAATCATTTTGATGGAACATATACTAAGAAATCTCTATCACAAAGATGGAACGACTTCAATGGGATTAAGATACAAAGAGATATTTATAGTGCTTTTTTGATAATGAATATAAGTGATGATTTAAAGAATTTTAATATTAATAAGTGTAATGAAAGATTTAATAACTTTTATCGACTTCATAATTTAGAAGTAAATAGATTAACAGGCAAAAATAATTTAAGTAGTATAGCAATTTAAAAATATAAATAGGTTTTGACACGAGCCTTATACTATCGTTAATTCATTCATTGGAATGATTGGTAGTGAAAGTCTTATGGAAACAGATTAGTCTTATATGCTTTCGAGTATATTTGGAAGTCTATGTACATAAGAACCCAACGTGCTTTAGCCGTTGAAGTGTCAGATTATAACAGAATTTCACTGGAATTAAATATAGATTTTCTTTATTTTATATAGTATGATGAAATAAACTATTATGAAATGGAGAATAATGTTATGTGTGAAAATTCAAGAAACCGTGAACCTGTCAGATGGGAAATATCAAGCAAAAATCCTTCAAGAGGAACTGCTCCATCTCCTATCGATATTTTCAATCAAGACATTTCTATGAATCAGGAAGGAGAAACCGAAGATTAGTATAAATATAAATGAACTATTATACCAAATGCCGCTCTTGTTGGAATTCCTGGTACCTGGTTTTTTATTTATGACAATGTTTAATTATTTTACATCGTCAAAAATAGAACATTCAATTCTATGGAGCGTTGCAATAAGCTACATATTAAAAGCATCATGTAGTTCTTTACATGAATTCTTTTTTGTTGATATTGTTTTTAAATGGAATGAACGTGTTATTGTTCTTGTTTTAATATCGATTATTATGGCAATTATTTTAATTCGATTTTATGAATCAGAATGGTTGAATAAAATATTTACATTCATTAATTTCAAAACACAACATGATTGTATTTGGAATGATGTAATTGATATGAAAAGAGGAACAACATTGAAAATTATTTGTGATGATGCTATTTATATCGGAATATTGGATATGTTTGAAGAACATGGAAAAGATTCTTGGTTTGTATTGTCTGATTGTATTATACAAGAAAATGAAGAATCTTACGATTCAAGTAAATCAAATTTTCCATGCAAAATTGCAATTAATTTAAATGATGTAAAAAGAATAGAATTATATTATGAAAACACAGAGTAGATTTATTTCTTCTCTGTGTTTTATTTATTTTTGTAAATTCTTAAAATTATTTTAACTGAATATAAATTTGTAAACTAGAAAAAGCACCTGTTTTCAGATGCTCTTTCTAGTACTCTTGCATAATCCGTTTACCAGACGGATCTTAGATGAATATAACTTAACTCTATTGGATTTTAATTATAACATATGACGGTGAAAAATGCAATGTTTTATGTCACTTTATTAAACTTCTATTACAATTGACGACGTTTGTTTATAGGTTTGCGATTTGAAAGGTGGTAAGTTTTTCAATGTAACTATAATTTTAAGCAACATAAAACAATTGTGTAAATCTTATTTGTGTCTTTCTTTTAAGTAGTCGCGAATTGCAACATAGACAAAACGTGCTATGTTAACTGCAATCATGACAGACCAATAGAGTTCTTCTGTCATACCATCCTGCTTTCTCATCGTCATCGCAAGTTATGTTATTATAAAAGCAATTCAGTTACAATAACGAATCTATTTTACCACAAATATAATTATATGTATAGCATGGGATTTATAAAACTACTACTGCTCTCCTTTCGTGAGGGCTTTTTTGATGTCCAAATTTGAGAGGAGTGATTTTTAAAAAATGAGCGAATATGAAGTACGGGTTAGTACGAATGTTGATACAAGCGAACTAGATGCCGCCCAGAAAAAATTAGACAATTTAGTAAAGAACGATAAACAGATTAAAGTTGATTTTGATATTCAGGGAATGAAGAATCTGAATAAAATCAATGGTGTATTTAAGAATATTGAGAAGAATAATAAAATCAGTGTTAAAGCAGATATGGATACATCCGGAATTAAAAAAGGATTATCTGATATTGAAAAAGCGAAACGAAGTGTTTCTACTTTAAAGATTGATGCAGATGTTTCAAAGGCAAATGCAGATTTCAAAAAGTTTGAATCTCTTACGACAAAATCCGCGGAAAAGGCTCGAAAGTTATTATCTGACATCAATAAAGATATTAATAACGTGAAATTGGCTCCAAATGATTTTGTTATGGAGGCAAACTTCAAAAAGCTTACTAATGATTTAGAAAAATACAAAAACCAGATAAAAGTCGTACAGAACGAGCAAAAGGCTCTTGGTAATTCGATTTCATCTACATCAAAATCTTTTAGTAAAATTGATGCCGTGACCGCTTCTAATAAAACATTAACGTGGTTGAAAAATAATAGCCGTGCTGCAAAAGTATATGGAGATCAGTTAGAAGAGATTGCGGAATCGCAGAGAAAAGCGACATCAAATCAAGAATTAACTTCATTAAATAAAGATGTTAACAAAATCGTATCTGAAGCAAAATTACTTGGGCTTACAGGCAAAAGTTTTACTGCAGAATTTAAACGTGCATTTTCGCAAATTGCACAGTTTACACAGATTTATGGTGGAATTGAAAATGTAATTCAGTCCATTCAAAACTCTGTTATTGAATTAAAAAATGTTGATTCTATTTTAACAGAGATATCGAAAACATCTGATATGACATCAACTCAACTCGCAAAACTTGGAGAAACATCTTTTGATTCTGCAAGTAAATGGGGAAAGAAAGCAAGTGATTATTTACTTGGTATCCAAGAAATGAGCAGATCTGGATATTATGGGAAACAGGCTGAACAAATGGCAGAGACAAGTATTCTTGCTCAGGCTGCCGGAGATTTAAATTCAGATGTTGCAAACAGTTATCTTTTGGCATCTAATGCTGCATATCAATATTCTGGAAATGTTCAAAAACTTAATGCATTGCTTGATGGACAAAATATGATAACCAATAGGAATAGTGTGTCTATGCAAGATATGGCTGAAGCAACAACAGAAGCTGCATCAATGGCATCAGAATTAGGTGTTCAAGAAAATCAACTTTCTGCAATGATCGGAACAATTGAATCCAGAACAAAAGCAGGTGGTAACGAAGTTGGTAACGCAATCAAATCCTTGTTGATAAATGTTCAGAATGTAAATAATTCGAAAATTGCTGGTACATTTAAAAAGGCAGGAGTTGCTCAAACAGAATTTGTAAATGGCATTGAAAAGATGCGTAATCCTATTGAAGTTCTGGAAGATCTTGCAAAAGTATTTAATGAATTAGAAGAATCTGACCCATTACGTACAGAAATCCTTACAAATATTGGACAGAAATATCAGGCGAATAAGTTAAGCGCTTTATTATCTGGATGGTCTGATTATGAAAAAATGCTTGTAGATTATTCTGAGGGAACAGGAAGTGCTGCAAAAGAAGCAGAAAAATCTGCAAATAATTGGGAGTAAGAATGTTTTTCATTCCGTTCGCTCCGCTTATACGGTGACGTGTAAGAGATAAATTACGGAAATTTATCATAAATACCACAACAATTGCTGGTAAATCCTAAAGACAAATAAACCACAACGTAGATATGAAATATGATCAAGCGTGATGGTTGTGAAAACAGAAAAAATTATTTGTATGAGAGCGAGGTTAAATCCCCTGCTCTTTTTTAATGGACGTTCAGCATCTTATCCTCGAATAGAGGACAGTTCAACGATCATCTCCCATAAGGAGAGTAGGCTCAAGCGAGTCGAAACGAGTGGCACTTATATTTTAAATATAAGTTGATGATATGATCTATACTGCATAGAAATATGCAGATGTTATGATTACAAAAAAATAATATGAGACTGATTATCTCAAATACAAAAAATAAAGGACATGTAACTTATAATGAAAAATAACAAAAAATGGGATAAAGAATATTCAACGCAATATACTCCAGAAATGAAGTATCTGAGAAACAAAGGTATTAATTATACTTTTGTAAAAGATATAAGTGGAGTAACAACTTATAAATATAAAAAGACACCAGAGTTATTTTTAGCACTGGTGTCTTTTTATATGAAGAATAAATAAATTGAAAGGATAAATAATAGGCGATAATTTATGAATACTAAATATGATGTAAAAAATAAACATATAGTTGTAGATAAAGAATGGATAAAAGAAAGAATTGAAGAAAAAGGATTATTTATGATTGATTCCACCTTCACAAATTTAAGAGATGGTTTCTTTGCTTTTACAATGGAAGGATACATAATAAAAGTTACACCAAATACAATTTATAAAAATCAAACTAATCCAATATTTTCAAATAAAAATCCATACGTCATATACAATATTAAAAGATTTTTGTTTTTAAATAATATTAGTTCAATTCTTTTATCTACAGAGTACATGAATAATAAAACAAATCTAAGATGGAAATGCAAATGCGGAAATGAGTTTGAAGCTCCTTGGAATAGATTTTTTCAGGGGCAAAGAGTATGTAGTAAATGTTCAAGGAGAGAAAAAAATCTTATACCAATAAAAAAAATAAAATTAGATTTTCATAATCGTGGATATGAGCTAGTAACTGAAGCTCCTAAATTAAAAAAAGAAAAAGTTGAATACATATGTTCAAAACATAAAGATAAGGGAATTCAAGAAATATCACTTAGTAAATTTTATGACAGAAAACAGGGTTGTAAATATTGCGGTATTGAAAAAAATATGCAAAATCATATAATCAGTAAGGAAGAATGTATGAATATTACTTCTAGCAAAGGATTAAATTATATAGAATCCTATGTTAAAGATGGAAGAACAATGATAGATTTTACATGTGAAAATCATAAGGATAAAGGAGTACAAAGTTTTTCCATAACTCAAATGCGTAATACGAAGTTTGGGTGTAAATATTGCAATATGTCAAAATATCTCAACGAAGAAAAAATTGATTCATTATTAAAATCATGGAATATATTATTTAAAAGACAACATTCATTCCAAAAATGTAGAGATAAAAATGCACTACCATTTGATTTTTATATACCAGAATATAATACTACAATTGAGTATCAAGGCGAACAACATTATAAAATTATCCAGCGTGGAAGCATGACGCGAGAAGATGCAATTAGCAATCTCGAAATCATACAAAAACATGATGAAATAAAAAGAAAATTTTGCATTGAAAACAATTTAAATCACATAGAAATTCCTTATTGGGAAAATAATGACATTGAGAATTTTATTTTCGATGAATTTATAAAGATTGGAATTATTGAAGAAGCTAAATCAGCGTAATCAACTGATTTTTGTAATCATAACTGGCAAAGTGTAGCGAGCTTTGTTGAATAAAATAGGGTTCTCTAAATAAATTATCGAATACTTGGACTGGATTTATTCAAAATTTCGCCAATTCCAATATGATTACTTCTGGATTACAAGGAGTTACGGGAATAATTAAGGCATTTGACACCATTATTTCAAAAGCAGGAACGCTTGAAACTGTTGTAGGAATTCTTGGAGGAGGATTAGCTAGTAAAACAGGGTGGGGCAAAACTATCGTAGTTTACAGTACCCCTTTCTATAAGGTTGCATAATAATGCCATGCAATTAACGTAGAGAGTGTTCATATTATATATCGTAATGTAATATGACCATCCTTGAAAATATATTTTCTAAATTGTCGAATATCGGGGGAAGCCGTAAGCCTATTTATATAGGTGCCGGATCGATGCAATAAAAGCGTATTTATTATAGAAGAAATACGTTCGTGAAGGAATAAGCATTTAATGTGAAAATGGTAGTCCCGACGCACTATAGCGAAAACTGGAAGTGTAGTTCCATATATAGGGCGCGAGAGACTGACAAGACATGACGTGATACAGGCGTAATTGTATCATATGGTACACAACATACAGTCCGTACCTGGGGAAAGCCCAGGGTAGTCAATATGAGATACGACAATATTTACTACTGCTCTATTGACGCAAACTACACAACCTGTTGCTGACTTGCAAAAACAGGACAGGATATTCATAGTGGTATTCCACTCGGCGCATCTCTCGTCGTTTTCTAATAGAGATAAAAAAGACACAAATTGTTTACATTCTACTTGACTTAATACAAAAAGAGTGTATAATAATGCATGAGTTAAAAAAATACAGCTCGAAACACCACGATGTAAGGACAGGGAATTATATCCTGTCCTTTTGTTATGTTGTGGAAACAAATAAATAGAATAATTTTTTCTTTTCAAAAAACACAAGAAATACTTTAAATATAGATAAAACAACTATATATAGGGTAAATTTATATAATTAGTATGTTTTTCATTTTCCCGTACTATATCTAGTGGTTGAACAAATTTAATAAAAAATGTATAATAAGATACACAAAAAATAGTCTAATTTATTTCTCACGTTATATTTCGACATTTTGTTTAATTTTTTTGGTGTATAATTACTTCAAATACCAAGGGGTGATTATATGAAGTTAGGTAAAAAAGGATCCATACATACAAAAGAGGAGGTAAGACATATGGCAGTCTCAATGGCAGTTGTACCGTTATTAAAAGGGGAAGCGGCTACTAAAATCGTAGATGATTTTAAAAGCAGCAAATTAAAACCATTTACAGACGATCAACGTAAGAAGACTAATGCTAAAGTGGCTGAGATACTCAAAGGTAAACGTAATGGATAACACAGAAAACTTTCAATATAAAGAAGAGTTACTAAGCAAAGAGTCATTAAAACATTTTATGTTAGTAGGTGATTTTTGCTGTGGCGCAGACAATCCATTAAATACTTTCTTATCAGATGATGCATTTGATTATGCAGAAGAAAAGCAAGGACACACATACATTTTAATGGACAGCGAATACACTTGTATACTAGCGTTTTACACAATTAAGGCTAATGCAATTCATACATTTAATACAGATACAAATGAATATATGGCGTTGCCTGTTGTGGAAATAGCAAGAATTGCTGTAGATTTTGACTTTCAAGGGAATGGTTTAGGTAAAATATTATTTTATGATTATATAATACCTAAAATAAAAGAAGTAAGTAAAATTATTGCAATATATGGCATCATTGTATTTGTAGAATCGGAAAATGGTCAAGGAATACAATTTTATAATTCACTAGGATTTAAAAGAGCCAACAATGAAATACAAAAAGCAGTTGGTGATTCTTATAACGAAAAATGTGAATTGTATGTGCTGAAATTAGATGATATAAAAGAGTAGGAAGTAATCCTACTCTTTTATTATATTGGCTAATGTTTTGATTTTATAGAAACATATGTTCAGACTACTCTTCTATTCTCTGTTGGTATATAATGGAATTACTAAAGATGAATAGGAGTAATATAATGCCGAAATTTAAAGCCAGTTCTGTTATTTCGATGCTGAAGCGGTTTACAGACGAAGAAAAGAATAAAAAGTCTCAATCTTGTCCAGAATTAAAAGATGAGATTAAAAATGTTTTAGATGATACGAAGATTATTCTATATAGACAATCTAGGGAAGATGCCATTAAATATATTTTGTGGCAAGGCTTATTAAATAAATATGGAATTTTTGGTAGTAACAGAAGACAACACCGTTTATTTGGACAAAATAAAATAGATTATTATTCTCAAGAATACCAACATGGAGATATTGTAAGTATAGACTTTGGAACATCCAATATCGGGAATGAATTTTCGTTTACTCATACTGCACTTGTTTTACATGAATTTACTGATTTCTTAATTGTTATACCTATTACTACAGCCAAAGATGGTAGACTAGAGAAGAAGCCACTAGATGAGCAGGAATCTACATTTGTAATACGGAAAAATGATTTTTCATTTATAGAATCAGACTCATATGTTCTGATATATCAGTTAAAATCAATTTCAAAGAATAGAATTACAAAAAGGATTGGAAATATATCTGGATCAAAATTTTTATGTGATATTGATAGTGAAGTATTTAATATACTGTTAGATCCACTTTCAAAAAAATTCTCCGAAGAAATAACAAATTTGAATATAAAGATATCAGATTATGAAAATATTATCGAAGAAAAAGATGCAAAAATAACAGAATTAGATTGTATAATAAAAAATTTAAAAGAAGAGATTGAAAATAATAAAAATATGTTGACAAATTATAATTTCTATGATAAGATATAAGCATCAAAAGAGATATTTTTAGCAAATGCTATTAAATATAACTACATGGAGAGGTCTTTACGAATAAACGTAAAGACCTTCTTACTTTTAAAAATGTATATTAATATTAACAAAAAAGACTGGGTTATCATACCTAGTCTTTTATCATGTATATTTTTAATTTACTACTACTCTATCCCATCACGGTTTCCAAGTATGACCACAATTACTGCATCTATTAACAGTTTTATTACTTCCTAAGAATCCAGTCCAGAACGAATACCCCTTCTGTCCTGCTGTGATTGAAGTTGATCCGCATTTCGGACAACGTGGTTTGGAATCTTCTGCTTTCTTACGTTCTGCTTCTGCTTCTTGAGCTTCTACTTGCGACCGGAATTGTGACATTTTTAATTCGTACTCTATGATATCATCATCGTGTAATTTTATCATTGCATCATAGAAATCTGTGGAATCTGAGATTTTTGACAGAATAATAAAATCATCATCTGGCATTGATGTCATGATTATTGGATGACCATATGGGCATTCTGTAGCAGTGTCTTCATAGAAATACACATAACCATTTCTATAAATTCCATCTTGTATTTTTTCTTTTTTACACGTTGGACATATTTTTAAATGACTAGACATATTTATCCCCCTATATATATTTAATTGCAAGTTATTTATATATAGTTTATCAGAATAAAATACGATTGTAAACTACGACTCTGATACGGATAAATTCACATCTATTTTTGACAATTTTAAAAAGAAAACAAAACCTAAATTTAATCAAGATACCTTGGATTTTGCAAAAGAATTCAATAAGTTGGGTAAGAATTCAAATATTGATAATATAGTTTCCCAATTCAAAGAAGTAGATTCCAGTGTCATTGACATGGCAAAATCCGTAAAAGACGGTTCTATGTCAATGGATGATTTCATTGAAAAATCTACAAAAGCTACAACTACGACTTCCCGATTTGGTAGTGTGGCAAAATCTGTCGGTACTGCTATTAAATCAATCGGTGCTACTGCTGCAAACATGATTGGTGGTTTTCTTATTGCAGAAGGAATTAGTTTAGCAATACAGGGAATTTATAATCTTGTAAATGCAGATAAGATCGCAATCGAAAATGGTCAAAAGGCTCAACAGGAAATTAAGGAAATATTTGATACATACAACGGGAAAGTCGATACAGTTAAATCACTAGGAAAGAAATTTGCACAAGATACAGATTCAGTCAAGACCACGGGTGATGCAGTAGAATCACTAACTAAAAAATATGCAGAGCTTAGAAAAGGTGTCAGTTCAGATAATACAAATCTTACTCTTTCTGACAAAGAATATCAGGATTATCTTGATATAAGTAATCAATTAGCTGAATCATTCCCATCACTTGTGTCTGGCAGTGATGCTGCAGGAAATTCCATTTTAAACTTAGGCAATAATGCTTCTATTGCTGCTGATAAAATGGAAAGATTATTAAAAACACAGATGACATTAGCCCATAATGATATTGTTGATAAATCAAGAGATACATTTAGAGGTGCTTTTGAGGAAGCAGACAATATTGAAGATGAGATAAAATCATTAAAAGGTCAAGAAAAGCAATTAAAAGAATCTGCTTCTCAAATATCTTTAAGCCGAGATGAAATCAGAGAACAACTTAAAAGTGGACATCTTATCTTCAAGGATATGTCTAAAACCGATGCAGACAAGATGGAAAAGGCACTTGGAGCATATGTCGTAAAAGAATTGGGTCGTGTCAGACGATCTGACGTATCTTTGGACGGTCACACTATTGACAGAATCGAATTTACAATTGATCCTGTAGTGGACGAGAATAAACTTAACGAAGCAACCGATATGATTGAGGCTAGAGTTGCTGCAGGCGAAGACGAGATTGCTGCTAAAAAGGGCGAAATTCAGTCTAATATCAAAGCGCAAGAACAAAAGCAGAAAGAAGTATGGAACAGTTTTGCTGAAAGCACGGTAAAACCTTATCTTGAAACATCTGCTGCGATTTCTGATATGCCTGTTGAATTACTCAGTGCAGTAGAAAGTAATTTACAGAATTTAGATTGGAAAAAACTTTATAAAGAATACGGCGGAGATGCCGATCAGATGCTTTTAGATGAATTAGTTTCACCGCTAAACAGCCTTGAAAAACCGGCACAAGAAGCTTTGACAAAGGCTCTTAGTTTAGACCCATCAACAATGTCTATTGCTGAATATAATAAAGCTATTGACTCTGCTTTGAAAGAAGTTTCTGATAACAAAACAACTCGAAAAGAATGGAAAAATAGATTCTTCAAATCTGTTATCGATTCTGCAACTGAAGATGCTAATGCATTAAAAGAACAGTTTAAAGGCATAGATAAAGAGATTGACAACTTAAGCGGAGAAGATAGGGAATTAGCATACCAAATTGCTATTGAGGATGAAGATTTCGATGGTACTTGGCAAGATGTAATGGATAAGATTGAAGTCATGAAGGAAGAAGCCGAAAATCCAATGACATTTAATCTTGGTACATTTACAACAGAAGTCGGAGATGCGATTGCTTTAATTGATACATTAAATGCTGCTCTTGCAAATAGTTATTCTGGAAAAGGATTAAGCGTATCTTATGAAGTGGACGAAGAAACTGGTGTTGTACAATTAACAGGAGATATTGCAAATCTTCAAGCAGCTTATTCTGACTTGGAAGGATACGATCTGTCAACTTTATTTGAGCGTACAGCAAATGGAGTCCATATTAATCGTGAGGCATTAAGACAATTGCAAGCACAGGAAGAAGCTCTAAATAAATCTAAATGGCTTGAAGATGAAAAGAACCTTACTGACCAATTAGCTGTGGCTACCAACAAATTAGCAAATGCTAAAAATTCCGGAAGTGAGGCTGATGTTGCATCTGCACAGGCAACCGTGGATTCATTACAGCAACAGTTAGAGCAAGTGCAATTACTTTCAGCAGCTTACGATGGTGCTACTTCTTCTTATCAGCAATGGATAAATGCACAATCTGCTGGTGAAGAAGGAGACATGTTTAGAACTGTTTCTGAAACAATGAAGTCTCGTGGAGATCAACTGTATAATGAAGGTCGTTATAATACAGAAGAATTCCGAGCGGTTGCTGATTATTTTTCTAATGAAGACTTATCTACTGCCCCGGTCGAAAATCTTGTTGCTGCTTACGAAAATGCTGCTAATGCAAGAGAAAGATACTTTACCGGGAATAAACAGGGTATTGATAATTTCATGGCTGATATGCAGAATGATGCTGAATTAATGTCAAAGGGAATTGTCAAAACACTGGAAGATGGATCACTTGAATTCCAAGCTGGTTCAGATAAAATATTAGCTGACAAATTTCATTTAAGCGAAGAAGCTATCCAGTCTATTTTAAGAGCTGCATCAGAATATAGTGATGGAATAAAAATAGGCAAGATTGATGGTTCAGAAGATTTCAATGCTTCTATTGATGAGATGAAGTCAAAAGCTGACGAAGCAAAAGGAAAATTGGAAGAACTAAAAAATGCAGGAAATCAGAATCTTGATTTAAATTTCAATTTTGACAGTACGAATTTAGAAGATTTAGACGCACAAATCGAACGAGCAAAAACCAATCTTGACCAATTCAAAAACTCTGATGGACAGATTGATTTAAGTGTGGATGGCGCAGAGGAAGCTGTAACAATTCTTCAGACGCTTATTCAGCAAAAAGTTATGGTGAGCCAACCTGCAATTATGACAATTGACACGACTGGACTTGATGAGGCAACAGCTGAAACTGTTTCTAAATTACAAGAATTCCAAACACAACTTAATACAATCAATTCTTTAGAAATGCAACAAGATTTTGGTATTCAAATCGATACAAATCAATTGGATACCGCAAAAGCCAAGGCTCAAGAATTGTTTTCTGAATTGCAAGGGAAATCACAAGATGGCTCACTTGAAATTACTCCTGATGTAAAAGTTGACACAGGCTCTATGGAATCATTGGAACAAAGCTTGTCTTCAATGACACCAGAAATTAAAGCTAAAATTGTTCCAGAAATTTCAGACGGATCTGTAAGCGCAGACAATATTAAACTTGGCGATAAAAACGCAAAAGTAAACTATACACTTGGGGATCAAGCACCACCAAAAGATAAAAGTGCTACTGTTAATTATAACGAAACAGGCGGAAATCAATCAATTCCGTCTGATAAAAATGCAACTGTAAATTACAAAAAGGGAGATCAAGAGGCTCCAAGTAAAAAGACTGCAGTCGTTGATTACAAGCGTGGTAGTCAAGAAACTCCAGCTTCTCCTAAAACAGCAACTGTTAATTATACTCTTGGAACTGTTGCTACACCACCAGACGCTTATGTAAAAGTTCACTACGACACATCTGGAAAACCAAAAGGAAGCAGTCCCGCAAATGGTACTGCTCATTCACAAGGAACAGCAAATCCTAATTCAGGACACGCATTTTCCAGTGGATCATGGGGATTAAAACAGCCTGAAAAAGGTGCATTAATAAACGAGCTTGGAGCAGAAATTATTGTCAGAAACGGACAATGGTTTGTAGAGAATAATGGATATCCAACCATCACAAATCTGAAGAAAAATGACATTGTGTTTAATCATGAACAGTCAAAGGCTCTTTTGGAAAGAGGATATGTTACAGGTTCACATGCAAAATTAGCATACGAAGGAAATTCTCATGCAAAAGGCACTGCCTTTTCTGGTGGTTCTTGGGCTTTTGGAAATACAGGCGGAGGGAATATTGGTGGAACTAACTCTTCTACTTCCAACAATCTCAACTCCGCATCCAATAATCTTTCCAAAGCAGCATCAGATACATCCGAAGCAGCAGAGAAATTATCAGAAGCAGTGTCTGGATATACAGACTGGGTTGATGTGTTATTCAAACGACTAGAATCACAGTATGATTTATTGATGAGCCAAATGGAACGTATTGCTCATCTTCCGCATAAACAAGAAAAGTTATATGAGGCAATGTCTAAGAATAGTGAACTAATGAGTAAGACTCAGCAAGCTATTGGGACTTACCAAAGTCACTTTGATTCTATTGTACAACAGAGCGGAATAAACCCTCTTATTGTCCATCAGATTCAGAACGGGTCTATGGATATTTCAAAATATGACCAGGATACTCAGAAAATAATTAGCGAAGCACAATCGTGGTGAATTATCACGCCACCGTGTTCAGTGATGAACATGTAAAATTCTATTTAATTGCTGGAAACTCCTAAAGTCTTATAAACTACAACGTAGGAATGAAATAAGTCCAAGCGTGAATGTTTGAAAATTATAAGAATTGGACAATCAGCAGCGAAGCTCCGAATAGGAGAACGTTCAACGACTATCCCATAAGGGAGTAAAGCCGCAAGCGATTGGCGGTTTGAAAAAATAGATTACTTGAATAAATTAAATAAAAACATATGTTTTGTGTAAAAGTGATAAATATAAATACATCTCTTTGTTTACAATTTGGGTAGTTTTTTCTCTTGATTTGTCATATAATAATAACAAGAAAACAGATATGTTTTCAAATTATTTACTGTGACCGTATAAATCAGTAGTCATAAAAAGAAGGTACGGAATCAAATTATTTCCGCTACCCAGCAATGCGGCTAATAAATGGCTGGGATTCAAATTATGAAGCATCCATTTATATATGGATGCTTTTTGATTACAAAGGAGAAAAAATGGATACTGGTAAACTGTATTTTATAAAAGATGCTTTTTATGACAAGTTTAAGTATTGTGGTCTTTTAGAAAACAAAGAAATGGTAAATGGGACTTTACATGGCAGGCCATGTTGTTATATGTTTAAGTACAAAGAAGATGGTTTATATTGGATGATTCCTGTATCATCAAAAATACAAAAATATCAAAACCAATATCAACGTTCCATAAGCAAATACGGTTTATGCGACAATATTAGTTTTGGATATGTATTAGGACAAAGAAGAGCATTTTTACCACAAAATTTATTCCCGGTTACAAAAGAATACATAGGAAATATATATAGAGATGTCAATACAAATAATCCAATTACTATTCCAAGAAGTTTAATGGCTGAATTAAATGGCAAAGCCAGAAAGAAAATACGGTATAACTTTCAGGGTAAAAAATTTGGAATGACAGATATTGTGAAAATATATAACGAATTAACTAACCAAGAGCAAGAGAGCTAATCTCCTGCTCTTTATTTATATCCAACACAACACAATTTATTCAAGTAAAAGATATAGTCTCATCTCATATGAAAGTATGAGGAGAGTTTACTACTCTCTCACTTATGTAGCGAATAAGTGAAAAGGTAAATGATGATAAATTACAGGATTGCAACAAACAATACGATGACCTTTTAAACAAACAGAGCGAACTTACAAAGAAAGCACTTGAGAATATCGAAGACTACATTGACATGATGACTGGAATTGAGTCTTCCGCTGTTGACTACCAAGAAGCATTACGTGAGTTAGCTGCTGCAAAAGGGGAATCTGCTTATTCAGATAAGATGTACGGCTCTTTGAAAGAATCGATTAAAAATCAACAGGACGTTGCTGGTAAATTACAATCGCAAGTGCGGTTATATCAAGATGAAATCAACAAACTCATGGAAAATGGGTCTATGGCAAAATGGTCTACAGAATGGTATGAGGCACAAGCTGCATTAAACGGATTTAAAGAAGAAGCAGCAGAAGCTGAAACAACATTGATCGAATTGCAAGACCAACTAAGAGAACTTGATTTATTGAAATTGCAACAGGCAATCGATGAGCTAGACAGAACTGCAAAACGTCTTGAAAACAACACAGACCTTACAGAGTCAAAAGGCGAACAAATATCTGAAAAAGATTTACAGGCACAACTTGATAATGCCAATGCACAGATTCAAGCGAATTATAATAAGAGACAAGAGCTATTACGAGATCAGGCGAAATATGATGTTGGCTCTGAAAAATATAATGAAATTGCAGAAGAGATAGAAAAACTTGATGATTCTATTTATGATGCAATGAAGAATATTGAAGACCTCAAAAATAAAATCTGGGAAGTTAGATGGGAACCGTTCTTTGATGGACAGGAAGCATTAGACAATCTAATTAAACAGACAGACGATTTAAGAGGACTTTTAAATAGTGATGCTTTTGTTGGTAAGAATGGTGGATTAACACTTGATGGTATTGCAAATATAGCGTTAATCAATCAAGGTATGATTGCTGCCAAACAACAGATTAAGAATTACAACGAAGCATTAAAGAAACTTGACGAAGATTTAAAGAACGGAAATATATCTACGGAGGAATTTGAAGAGCAGCAGAAAGATTTTCTCGATCAGATTTCAAGTTCCGTCAATATTGTAGAAGACTACAAAGATTCTATTGTTGATCTTTATAAGAAGCAACTGGAAGCCGAAAATGATATGGCTCAAAAATCCATTGATAAATACTCTGAATTACTGGATATTAAGAAGAAAAATGCTGAGTATTCTAAGAATCTTAGGAAACAGACAAAAGATATCAATGTATTAAAAGCACAAATTGCTGCTTTAGATTCGGTAAATATTTGCCGGTATCTATTTAACTGCGGGGAAGTCCCCACAACCCTATCTTGCTACAACGGAACTGGAAACGGTAAACGTGAATGCGGTACGAGTTTATAACTCAACAGTCTTCGGATAGAAACCATAAAAAACAGATAGGTCAGGGATAACCGGGTGTGCAAGTCACCCAGACGCAACGAACTTCCTAAGTCATATATGGTTTATGATATGGAAGACGCTCAACGACTGGTAAGTCCTATATATTATAATATGTAGGCATAGGGTTACAAGCGATTGGTAACTCGAAAAATATAGACTATTTGAATAAATGAAAACGTATGTTTGGACTATTCCTTTTCCTATTGTTGGTATATAATAGAAATAATACTAATGATAAAGGATGGAAATATCATGTCTTATAATAAATTTGAAAATCTTTTAAGGTGGACATCTCATAAATTAAAAATTCAAGATAAATTTAATAAAAATAATCAACGTAAAGTGAAGTATCCAAGAGGGGCAATATATGCTTGCTATTTAGGAGAAAATATTGGACACGAAAAAAGTAGACTAGAAGCAAGACCATGTGTCATCATTTCTAATAATAGAATCAATTACAATGGTTCAAATGTTATAATCGTTCCATTGTCAAAAACAATACGATATAAGGAAAATTCCACTTCTGAGTTAAAGTATGAATGGCATTATATATTAAAAAAAACAAAATATAAAGAACTAAATTTTGATTCATCTATTCAATGTGAAGATATTAGATGTATATCAAAATCAAGAATTGGAAAATATATATGTAAAATAGACAGTGATGACATGAATGAAATACGAAAAAGGATTAAAAAAACTTTACAAGTTTAATAGATTATGATATCATAAATGTGAACAAAATATTTTTTATTTTACCCATCTTATGTTTAATGGTTGTACTATAGGCAATCGGCTTTACGGTTATACTTTATAAACATTTGTTCGTGGGTCTGTGATATGTTTGTACTGGGATGGCATAATCCCGAATTATGAGATTTATTTTTGTTCTACAAAAAGAGTAGTAGCTGATAGTTACTGCTCTTTCTTTATGTCCAAAATCATTTCAAAGAAATAAATTCAAAATTATTCAAATAGAAGGTATAGTCTCAACTTCTGGGGACAACTCAGAGAAGTTCATAAGAGAACTGCATAGTGTAGCGAACTATGTGAAGATAATTGAAATAACGAAGCAGCAAAAGCTGAGAAAAAGAGACTGGAAGCACAGTTAGCGGATGCGGAATCTCAGCTTGAAGATACACGGAGAGATCATGAGTATGATGTGCGTAAAAACGGATACGAAGGTCTTTCTGATGACTTAAACAAAGAGTTAGAAGATACTCTTAATGATATTACTTACAATTCTGAAAAACAGGAAGAAGTAATATCCAATATGCTGAATAACGTAGTAAATAACTACCAACAGGCTTATGACAAGATTCAGCAGATTATCAACAGCACAGGATTTGTACCGAATAAGGATTTATCCAATAACATTGGTAGTCTCGGTACAAGTAGTGGAGCGCAGAATCAGTTCAACAATGGAATTACTACTGCTCCTAACTATAGACCTGATAATTTTACAAATGTAAATACAGGTCAGATTCAGAACGGAACAACTCAAAATAACAATGATTGGATTCAAGGAGAAATCAGTAAGAATCCAGATTTATCAAACAGACCAGTTGCGGAAATTACATTAAGTCCTTTGACACTTTCTATACAGGAAGGTTCTACAGCGAATATTTCAGCAACTATCAGACCAAACGATGCTAAAAATAAGAGTTTGCAGTGGATGTCTTCAAATCCAGATGTTGCTGCAGTTGTAAATGGAACTGTTCGTGCCATCAAAACAGGTAGTGCTACTATTAGCGCAATTGCAACAGATGGTGGCGGAGCAACTTCATCCAATAGTTGTGCAGTAACTGTCACACCTAAACCTGAACCGCCAAAACCAACACCTCCACAGAATAAGCCTAATACAGGTGGTGGAGACGGTGTGCCAAACGTGGGGGATAAAGTAATATTTGCTAGTGGTAAGTACTTCTACTCTTCTGATGGCAAATCTCCTGCTGGCAATGAATTGCTTGGTCAAGAAGTATATATTACAAGTGTTAATAATGCATCTTGGGCGCAGAAGAAATATCATATTAGTAGAACCCCTCGTTTCGGAGAACGTGACCTTGGTTGGGTAAGTCTTGACCAGTTGAAAGGTTATGCATCTGGAACGAAGAAATTTGTAAATGGTTCAGAAATTGTTCGCATTAATGAAGGAAATAATCCTGAAATGATGGTTAGACGTGGCGGATTGACAGGAACAGCTACGACAATTACTTATGGTGATGCTGTTGTAAATGCAAGACTGTCGAAGAACATTATGGATCTTGGTGAACACAAAGATGATATTTATAGCTCACTGAACATTGCAAACAGCCTTGGTGAAAGACCTAATGTAACAAATAATTACTATGACAAGATGATAGAAGTTCAAGGAAGTATCGACAAGGAAACATATCCTGGCATGAAGAAGGTAATTGAAGGAGTTACAAAGGAATTTACCAAAGAAGCTCATAAACTTGGAATACATCGGACACTTTAAAATTTAAGCGGCGGGATTCATATGTCTTGCCGCTTGTCGTAAAAATGAATATGAATATACAAAGAGTTGAGATTTTCTCAGCTCTTTTTTGAATAGAAAAATTAAGAAAGTTGAGGTGAATTATTTTGATTCTAGTATGTAAAGATTTTGAATTTGATGAACAAACTTTAAAACAGCAGGAATTATCTTCTGTCAATTTTGATGATGACACTTCTCTTCCATCTTCTATTGTAAGAGAAATGGAATCTACTACGATGAATAAATATCGTCCAGAGGTGACAGGTTTCGGGACGTCTTATACTGAAGTGTTGTCTTTTGAAATACATATCACAAAAGATTATGAAAGAAATACATCGCAGGACGAACTTGAATTTTCTACAGAAGAATATGAAAGAACAATTTCATGGCTTAGTTCACCTCAAGAACATAGATGGCTAAAAATAACAACACAACAGGGCGAGATTGTAAAAGTAAAAGGTTACTTCTCTTCTGTCACTCCATATGAGAATTGGGGAATTTGTTATGGTTTACGATGTACATTTACATGTAATTCCCCATTTTCTTATGTAGAAAAACAAGATCAACAAGTCATTACTCGAAGTAAAAATTTTATGTTGCAAAATACAAGCAGCGACAAATACGGATATGTATATCCAGTTATTAATATTTATCCAAAAGCCACAGAACAAATCTATATCCATAATCTGTCAGACAGTAAAACATTGGAAAATGGGACGCTTTCTTTGCAATCTACAAACAAATTAACATTACAAACACTAATGAATAAAATTGAAAATTACGCAAAGATGAATGGATATACCCTTGAATATGTCTATGATAAGGATAACCATGTAGTATCTGTATGCAACGATACTGCTATTCTATTCTATCTTACCGATTCATATGGAGTGAAGAACAAATATGGTGCGTATTACATTGAAAATGGACAGTATTATATTTTTCAAGGCGGATTTTTCTACTGTCAAACACAAAGGGATTTGAAGTTAAAATTAGATTGTAAGAATTTGGCGCTATACGATGAATTGGATAGATCTGTTGTATTTGAGAGAGTCGGAATTCAGGAAGAAGATAATATTTATTGGATTCGTTTGATTCACGGACATAATACTTTTAGGGTGTTCGGGAATATGACATTAGATATTTCATACTTGGAACCACGGAAAGGAGCACTGATCTAATTGCAATTAAATTATGATTTATACGGAAAACATGAACAGCCAGTGGCTTACATTGCGACCCCAAGTAGAATTTTTCTTTGTGCTATCAACGGAATAGATATATCAACAGTCAATTATGAAGGAGTTTGTAATGATGTCTCTTCTATTACATTTGATGTAAGTCAATATATAGAAACTGATGACGGAAAAATGATAGAATCGACAGCTTATAATTGGTTTTCTAAATATATGAAGATTTACATCTCCTCTCTCGGCTGGTTTATTATGGACAGTCCTGAAACACATGGATCAGGAACGAAGGAATATAAATCAATAACAGCAAATTCTGCACAGGGAGAATATGGACAAATCCCACTTGACGGATGGAAAGTAAATTGCGGAACAACGGATTCTTTGGAGATGCTTGTAGATGGAAATGTTGAAGAAATTGAAGGTGTTGAATTTGCAAAACAGCAGATCAAATTTTTCAATGAAAAAACGCCACAATTAAGTTTAATTGATATTCTTGTAAGCAAAGTTCCTGGATGGAAAATAGGACATGTTGATAATATCCCAAAAGAATATGAAACCATAGAAAATGGTGAAATCAAGAAAAAGCTTGTATATTTAAAAGATGAAATTGGGACATTTGATATTTCATACAGTGACGTATATAGTTTTTTAACACAAGATTTTGAAAAATTTTTTAGTTGTATTGTTGAATTCGATTATAAAAATCTTGTTGTTAATTTTTATCGTGTAGAGAACTTTGGGAAAGATACAAATATTACAATCGGATATCGCAACGTGCAAAACTCTAATGATATAACTATAGATGACGAACACGTTTATACAAAATACCGGGTATCTGGCGCAGACGATTTAGGGATTGAACAGGTAAATGGTGGAAATAATAATCTTTTTTACATTGACCCGTTCTGGTTAAATAACAAATATTTAAGCACGCCTACAATTGAAAAATATAAGGCATGGTTTAGTTTTTGTGAAAAATCAAGAGTTGAATATACCGAAATGTCAAAACAGTGGAATGAGCTGCAAGACAAAATAACTGAATTATATATCAGAATTCCAACTGGAGATTGCGATCCCGATAACTGGCATAAACTGTCTGACGAAGCATTGACTGCTTTAAAAAAAGATTACGAAGCTCAGAAACTTGGTTATGAAAAAATCTATGTTGACTCAGAGGGTAATTTTGATATTAATGCTCTTAATGCATCCCCAGATGCCAATATCTATCATCAAATCGTAGACACTATTCTTCCAAATATCAAAATAGAATTTGATAATCGTAAATTGCCAACATCTGAAGGCGAGATGGATTTTATTGAGGATTATGAAACAACATGGGAATATTATGGAATCAATGAATTGGAGGTAAAACTTGCATCTTATAAAGATCAAGCAAACTTACTATCTAAAAGCCATTATGATTTGACATGGGAAAGATATCAGGAGTTAAGTAAACAAGATCCAAAGAAATATCCACCTCTAACTGAAGATGGATTCAAAGATAAGCATGAAATATATGAAAAAAATGCATATCAATTAGATGAGAAGAATACAGACTCTTGTGCTGCCGCCCTGAAAAAACGTAGAGATGAAGCAAAAACAGAAGAAGAAAAACAAAAGGAATTAGGAAAACGTAGGACTGAATTAGGTCAAAGAATGTCTTTAGAAGCTTGGAGTGATGAAAAACTTGGCAGCTTTGAAAAGGAAGAACTGGCAGAACTGTATCATATTACGAACCCTACTACATATACGAATGAAAATATTTTTGTAAGTAGCCAAGATTCTCTTACAGATATTGTAACCGTCCAACAACAACTATGTCGTGTAGCTATGGAAGAATTAATGGCTTCTTCTATACCGCAAACAACATATGCAACAGACGTAGACAATATTATTTCTGTAACAGGAACTGAATTACATGCTAGAACTTTAGATTTAGGAAACTTTATATGGCTCGGAATCAGAGATGATTACTTCGTAAAATTGCGAGTCATGACGATATCGTTTAATCCTTTTTTGTTTGATAATAATTTTTCAATAACATTCTCCAACATGATAAAGTCTAGGTCGAAAAGAAATGACTTTATTTCAATTCTTGGCTCAGGGTCAAATCTTGGTGGTTCGGGAGCTCGCAATAATTATGTAGGAAATCTACAACTTACTGATGATAATATTTACCAAATTTTACAAAAAATATTACAGTCATCTTCATTTACTAATAAAGTACAAAATATTGTAAATGGTTCTGGCGGAAGTATTATTGGTGGAACTGGAGGAAATTATATTACGCCAGGAACACTTGAAGCAGAAATGATCAAATGTATCAATATAGAAGCAGAAAATGGATTCTTCCAATACTTGCAATCAGAACTCATTTCTGCCGGAAAGATTGTTGCTGAATCAGGTGATTTTCAGGAATTAAAAGCAAAAGTAGGAAATATTGATGATTTATTAGCTGGCAATGTATCCGCAGAGCTTGGACATATCATTAAGCTAACAGCAAAAAATGTAATTATCGATGAAGCTGTAATTAAAGAATTGATTGCTGCTCAAATTACAGTATCAATGTTAAAGGCTGGAACTATTTCAGCGGATAAATTCCAAATTAAATCAGATGATGGTGGATTAGCAATCGCTGGAAATACTATGCAGTTTAAAGACAAGAACAATACTGTACGAATTCAAATAGGAAGAGATTCAAATAATAACTTTACTTTCTGTTTGTATGACGAAACCGGAAAAGGTGTTCTTATTGATTCTACTGGAATTAAAGAATCTGCTATAAGCGACGGTTTAATTAAAACAGATATGATATCAGATGGTGCTGTCACCGAAAATAAAATTGACAAAACTGGGATAAGAGAATGGACGGATGAGGACGGAAGTAAAATATTTGATGTAGGTAAGATGTATTTCGGAGATGAAAAATTCGAAGTGTCTTATACACAGATTTCTAATAAAGTTTCTGCACTAGAAAGTAAAGTTGGATCCATTGAATTAATGGGTGAGCAAATTTTTAAAGATAAGGATGGTTTAATATCACCGTCTTCTATCTCTGTTAAAGCAGTGTGCCGAAATGGGGTCGCCGTTGGTAAATGGTATATCGATAATGTTCAAAATACAGAATTTGTATCAGAAGACAATCTGTCAATTACAATCCCATCTTCATATATGAGTCAAAAAAATATTATTACTATAAAAGTCGAAGATTCTACGGGGAATCTATATGATTTACATAGTTTATATTTCTTGAAAAGTTCAGAAGGTACTCCTGGGAAAGATGCATATACAATTATTTTAGAAAATGAAAATGTCAGTTTTCCTGTAACAACAGATAACACTGCGATATCTGATGAGTCTTTTACTTCTGCTATTGCTGTTATGCAAGGAATCAAAAAACGGGAAGATTTTACAATAGGCGATATCAAGTCAGGGAACGGAATAACCGTATCCAAACAAGGATCTGCAATAACCCTATCAGTAAAAAAGAATACAAAAATTTTAACAAATTCAGGTTCATTTAAAATTCCTATTACAATTGATGGCATTGTATTTGTAAAAACAATGTCATGGTGTGTTGCAAAGCAAGGAATGACTGGGGACGCTCCGGTGAATATTGTTGTTGGAAATGAATCTCAATCAATTCCGTGTACAAGTTCTGGTATTGTGAGCGCTCAAACTCTTTTGGAAATACCATTTTCTGGATATAAAGGTCTAGATAAAATTTCGTGTACTGCATCAGTAGGAATTTTACCGTCCGGTATGACACTTGGATCATGTGAAGGGTCAACAGAAAAAACCGATGGAAAAATTGTACTTAATGTATCAAAAGGGGCGAACCTTGGTGGAAATGATATTTTAAGCGGCAAAATTAACATTACATTTACGTTAAATGGACGTGCTGTTACGAAGCAATTTACTTGGTCAAAAGTAAAGGCTGGAGAAACGGGTTCTGCTAGAATTTATATGTTACAATCGTCTGATCTTGTTGTAAAAAAGACAGGAGATAATCAATTTACACCAAAAGAAATAACGTTTTCATCCGTCTATAAAGATGGAAATTCGGCATCTCTTAACGACTATTCAGGTCGATTTATCATAGAAAGAAGCACAAATGGCGTTTCATTTGAAACAGTCTACTCTTCTGCTTCTGACGAATCTCAAAAGGTTTATACAATTCAAACAGATGATGCAGCAATTAGATGTACTTTATGTGCAAGTGGAAGTCTTGTAGAACAGTTGGATTTCCAAACTGTTCCTATCTTAACTGACGCAGAAAGCATTATAGATGAAGTAGAAAAAATTCAAACTACTGTATCAGAAGTAAAAGTTAATGTTGATCAGTTAAATAAAGATATTACGTTAAAAGCATCTAAATCAGATATTACAGAAGAAATCAATAAATATGATAAGTCCAGCGTTCAAGGAATCCGTGATCAAGTTGCGGATGTTAAAATTGATTCTGAAAGCATTAAAAACACCGTTAAGGATGTTGAGACGAAACTTGAAAAAAAGGCTGACGGTTCTACTGTTCAATCATTATCTGAAAAGGTAAGTCAGGCAATTCAAGATGCGGAAGGATTCAAACAGACTGTAGAGAAAACTTATGTAGCAAAAACAGATAAGCTTGGTGCAAGAAATTTATTACGGAATTCAAAGACTTTGATATATGAAAATTATAGTTTTGTAAGCGATCCGCATGTATATCTCATGGATGAGAGCGAAAATTATTTGATGGATGAAAATGAAAAATATTTGACTGAGAAATAAATGGAGGTTATATGGCTAATAAATCTATTTTGGATGTGGATGTTAATGCATCGTCAGGTAATGATGATGCATTTTTCATAAATTCCAATCAAAGTTTAAAACAAATAAAAAAGAATAATATAAGGGATGTTGAGTATTTGGAGAAAATGATTCAATCAACACAAAGCAGCATTGCGAATCTATTGTCTCTAATGCCTTTAGAGATACAAGCTGCAATGATCAGAATATCAGAAGAGGAATATGCTAAATTAGTGCTTCTGGGTGAAGCTACATATTCTGAGCCAGTAGTGATTCCTGCGTAATATGCAATAATCAAATTATTTAAACAAGGAGAGAACACTCGTGGCTTTAGTCATGAGAGGTTCAAATCAGGCTAACGTTGATGAATAATTGGCGTTAGCTTTTTTCATGCAAAAAATTATTGGAGGTGATAAATATTTCTTCTTTCAAGACAACAAAAACAACAAATCCTTACAACGAAACAGACGAAGTGTTGGAGTTAAATATCAATGATGGAGCTGTTTATAGATTAAATAATGTAATAAAAGTTTCTGGTACATACACTTTCTCTATTTGGTATAAAACAAACAAAAATACAACTATTACGCTTCGTATATTAGGGAATGAAAGTCAAATTTCATCTGAAACTTCTTGGAAGAAATTTGTTAAAACCATCACTGTAAATTCTGTTTCAGACCAAAATAACGACATTGATATTGAAGTTGCTAGTGGTGCAATTGGATACTTTTATGAAGCTTGTCTTTCAGAAGGAGTTTCTGATACTTCATGGACTCCTGCTCCAGAAGATATCGATGATAATATTGAATCTGTAAAATCTGAGTTCTCGCAAACTGCTGAAGAAATAAAAATGTCTGTGAAAAATATCAAAGGCGATGTTTCTAATTTAAATATTCAGGTAGGGAAAATTGAACAAAGTGTTGCAGACAACAAAGGCAACATCTCCTCTCTCACTACTACTATTGACGGAATAAACGCTACAGTGAAAAAACAGGGAGAATCCATCTCAAGTATTGATCAAAAAGCTGATAAGATTTCACAACAAGTCACAAGCGTAAAAAGTGAATTGAATTCTAAAATTGAGTTGACTGCCGGTGAAATTTCTCAAAAGGTTGATGATGTGCGTGCGGATTTAAGTTCTGAAATAAAACAGACATCGGATAAAATTTCTCAAACTGTTACAGATATGAATAAAAACTTATCCACTAGAATTGACCAAACAGCAAAAGACATTGAACTGAATGCATCAAAGACTGAGGAACTTCAAAATAATGTGTCATCTATTTATGAAGGGAATCTAATTACAAACGGATTTGGTACTATGAAGAATAATACAAACTTCACTAGTTGGGTTTATGACGGCGCAAATAAATACGATACCTACCCAAGTTTTAAATATACTAGATCAACAAGTAGTGGTGTTGGAATTAATGATATGAAAATTCCAATTGATATTTCAAAGAGTTATGAATTTGATATGGCATTAAAAAGTATCGGTTCTAATAATAAATTATATTTGGGTTTTGATGAATATGATATAGACGGTAATTATATTAAACCTAGTATGTGTATGGGTTTTTCAAATTCTACAACAACGCTTGTAAAAGATTTAAAAAAAGGAGACACTGTTGTTTATTTAAAATCTACTTCTGGATTTACACAAACATCCTCAACTTATCAATTAGGTCTTATATTTTGGGACTATAAAGATTCCACAGGGTACAAGTATCCAGTTGGTGTATATTCAAGAAATTCTACATTAAATCTTTATGATTGGTCTGGTGTAAATAAGACAAATAACACAATAACTCTAAAGCAACCTTGGGACGGATTAACACATACTGTCGGAACAAGAGTATCACAGACAAATGATTCAGGACATAAATATTTTAATTATAAGGGTTCTGTTGCACCAACAGAATGGACACGTACAAATCATAAAATAGCAGGAATACAAAGCTTATATAGTTTCAATTCTAATTCTTTCAATCAAGCAACAAAATACATAAAATTTATGTTATATCACAATTTTGCACAATCTGATAATCAAGAAAAGACAACTATTTTAAGCAAGGTGTCTTTCGTTGAGTCAACTTTAAAAAACAATTTGCAAAATAACTACTACAATAAAACAGAAACAGATGCAAAACTAAAAGTGCAATCAGATAACATTACTGCAAATGTTAAAAAAGAAGTCACAACAATTAAAAATGATCTGGATCAAAATTATTATAATAAATCTGAAACGGATTCTAAGTTCCAGATTCAATCGGATTCTATCACTTCTACTGTCAAAAAAGAAGTTATAACACAAATTGGGAATATTGAGATTGGCGGTAGGAATCTATTATTAGATACAAGAGATTTCGGCTCAAAATCAGTGTGGGTAGGCAACAGACCAAATCCTGTGAAAGATACGGACGGTATGTCATATGTTGGAGTTGTTAATACATGGTCTAAATACTTAAAGCAGAGAATTGATCTACTAGAAGATATTTATACTCTGAGCTTCTACGCAAAGGCAAGCTCAGAAACTACACTGGAAGTCCGAAACGATAACGCTCCAATTAAAATCTTCCATACTGTTAATGTTAATTCGGTTGATTGGAAACGATATTTAGTGTCTGTTGAAGTTGATTACGAACACAATACGGAGCTCACTTTCTTTACAAGGGCTGCGGAGACTATTTATATAAAAGGTATCAAACTCGAAAAAGGGAACAAAGCTACAGACTGGACGCCTGCTCCGGAAGACATGGCTACTGCTGATTCTCTCGCAGATGTAAACAATAGTTTAACTAATACAACAAACAATTTGCAAAGTAATATCAATTCTACAAACAAAAATCTACAAGATGTCCAAAATAGTCAAAAAGAAGTCTATGAAATTATATCTGAAAACAAAATCCAAATATCAAGTTTAACACAGAGAGCCGAAGGTTTTCAAATGGACTTTAAAACAGTCAATGAAACAGTCAAACAGCTAAATAATCAATTTGTGACAGAACGAGATGAACGTTATAAATACATCAAATTTATCGATGGTGAAATCTGGCTTGGCAAAGAAGTGCCAATCGGTGAAGACGATTTTAAGCTTGTAATTAAAAATGATCGAATCAGTTTCTTGCAGAACAAAACGGAGGTTGCCTACATGAGTAATAACAAACTTTATGTGACAGACATTCATGTTACAAGCTCGTTGCAGTTAGGGAAATTTGTCTTGTCTTCTAGAGCAAATGGTAATGTTGGGCTACGTTGGATTGGCAATTAAAGAAAGGCGGTGATATTTTATGGCTGGAACAGGTCGAGTATATGTAACGGCTGTTAGAAATGTTGGCACGATCCAATCCACACATCAATATGATGTAGATGTAAGATTCGACATCGCTTTTGACTGGGGTGGTTACAACAATGCACCATGTTCATACACAATTAGTTGCGACGGTCAAAATCAATCTGGACAAACGTCGTTCTCCGTGCCAAGTGGTGGAGGAAGATGGGTCTGGACGAATATAGGGAATACAAAAACCTTCCGTATCACAATGCCGAATAGTGGACAAGGCAAAACAATTGGATTTTCTGCTTCAATAAATACAGGTATCAATCCGCCAAATATTAGCGCATCTGGATCTCATGGACTTGCTGCTGTTACTTGGCAATGGACTGTAAGTTATAATGCAAATGGAGGATCTGGCGCACCACCTAATCAAACCAAAACATACGGATCAAATTTAACTTTATCAAGCACGAAGCCAACTAGATTTGGTTACACCTTTAAAGGATGGGCTACATCACCAACTGGAGGAGTTTCATATACTCCAGGATCAGCATTTGGAGTTGATGCTACTACTACCCTATATGCAGTTTGGGAAATAAATAAATACACTGTCGGCTATAATGCAAATGGAGGATCTGGCGCACCTGCAAGTCAAATGAAGACATATGGTGTCAACTTGATTTTATCTAGTACAAAACCTATTAGAACAAATTATAACTTCCTTGGCTGGGCTACATCACAAAACGCGAGTGCTCCTCAATACGCTCCAGGTGCAACATACATAAACAATGAATCTGTTACACTATATGCAGTATGGAATTTATCTTATTGGGAGCCAAAAATTACAAATCTGGCAGTTAACCGATGTAAATCAGATGGGACTTTAGACGATTTTGGTACATATGCGAAAATCACCTTCAATTGGGAATGTTGTCAAATTGTCGGAAGTAATAATGTCAAATCGATATCCATCAAATATAAACCATCGTCGTCTAGCTCGTGGTCAAGCACGTCGGTCACTTCTAGTGGAACAACAGGAAAAGTGTCAACAGTAATTGGTAATGGAAGTTTGTCGATTGATAATGGATACGATTTTCAAGTTGCAGTTGCCGATTCTAAAAATGGTTCTACGACACTTAGCTATAGCATCGGTGGAGCAATATTCCCAATAGATTTTAAAGCTGGTGGAAAAGGTGTTGCGATTGGTAAAGCGGCAACTAAAAATATTTTTGATATTGGGATGGCTACTTCGTTTGATAGTCGTATCGATATTAAAGATTTTATTTATGACAAGTTTGGTTACAGGATAAATAATGGGTTGGCTGGATACTACACTGGAGGAACGCAAATTGATCCAAATACAACTTTGGATGAATTGGTATTAACAGACAAAAATACGCCTACTGGTGCTTATGCATATATTATGACTATGTTTTATAATTCAAAATCAACATCTTCAAATAGAGCGCAAATATCTATTCCTTATCATGTAAATAATTCAATGTTTTATAGATTTTATTACAGTGGATCTTGGAGTGCATGGCGAAAAATCATGAATGCAGACGAAGTTGATACATGGAAAACATCAGGCATATGGACGTATATAAAGAGGGCGGATGGAACAGCAGAATGTTTCACAACAACAATGTATACTTTGGACAATGTAGATGTTAATCAAGGCGCTTGGAACGGGTATGTGAGTAATTATATTCAACTTCCAAGTTTCCCATTCAGCTTTACAAGTATACCACATGTTACAATCAACACCGTTGTTATGGATCCTGGCTTTCATGGTGATTATATGATGATTTATAACGTCATACAAAATACGGAAGAAAATACTTTAAAAACTTACCCTCCAAAATTTAAATATTGGAGAGGTTCCGCTATTACTTTTGGACATCCGAGAGTAACTTGTCATGCTATAGGAAGGTGGAAATAATATGGAAAACGGATATTGGATTAAGACAATGCAGATAAAAAAAGATGCATCTCCAATTGATGATATTACAAAATTTGCATGGGACGATGATGATTATGAAGAGGTTTCAATTTGGCATGAATACACACAAGAAGAGTTGGATAGCATGGCTGCATTTGATAAAGAACAAGCTGTTATTACGGATAGAAATGAACGTCTCAGCAAGTTAGAATTATCTCAAAATGATATTATCTTAGCAATGGCGGATATTATAGGTGGTGCTTAAACAATATGACAGAATTACAATTAAAAATTATAACAAAAGCTGTGGAAATAAGGATGGAAAACGGTGAAAAAATAGACACTATTCTTTCAAGTTATCCAAAACTAAATGATGATGAGAAAAATTTTATAAAAGATACGTTCTCATTTGAGATGCATTAAGAGATTTAATTTATAAAATGGGGATAGTGTTTAATCGCACTACTCTCTTTTTTATATGAAGGAGGTATTAATTATGTCAGAAAAAACAGGATTCGAAACAATTAGTATTGAAGAACTTGAAGAAATTTTAAGACAGAATCAGGAAAAATCTGAGGAGGAATAAGTATGAAGATTGGATTGCGCGGCGGTCACTCTCCTAACTGTAAAGGAGCTTTTGGAATTCTGGATGAGCAAGTTGAAGTTCACAATATCTACAACGCCATGGTTCCATTATTGCATAAATTAGGACATACAGTTATTGATTGTAATTCCAATGCATCAGATATATATTCTGAATTAACAGAAGGAACAAATAAAGCTAATTCTGCTGGATGTGACATCTTTATGTCTATTCACATGAATGCATTTAATGGTTCTGGTAATGGAACCGAATGTTGGCTGTATGATAAATCCAATGCAACAATGAATTTAATTGCAAATAATATTTGCAAAAATTTTCAGAAAAAAGGATATTGTAATAGAGGTATTAAATACAATACTGGATATCATGATTTACGAGAATCTACTATGCCGGCAATGATTGTTGAAGTATGTTTCTGCGATAATAAGCATGATATAGATTTATATAAAGCAATTGGTGTTAATGGAATTGCTGAAATGATTGTAAAATCAATTGATGGTAAATCAGCCCCTATATCACCAGAACAGAATCCGCAGGAGTCAATTCCTACTACTGCCCCATCAAAACCATCTACTGAAAAACAGGAAGTGATATTTACATACTCCGTTAGAGCTAATGGAGAAATATTACCAGAAGTAACGAATCTTGATGACTGGGCGGGGAAAGGTGATGGTGTAGCAATTACTGACATTGCTATCAAGGTGAATATTGGTTCGGTAAAATATCGTGTCCATGTTAAAGGAGGTAAATGGTTGGATTGTGTTACAGGGTATAACTGGAATGACCACAACAATGGTTATGCAGGAATGGGTAACAATACTCCAATTGATGCAATTCAGATTTACTATGAAACTCCTGAAGATTATGCAAAGAAATATGGATATCAGAAAGCACAATATCGAGTAAGTCCTATTGTATCTGATGGATATTATTCTTGGCAGTATGATGATGAAGCAGGAAATGGACAAGATGGATATGCTGGATGTTTTGGACTAGAAATTGACAAATTCCAGTTGTGTTAAAGGAAGGTGATAGAAAATGAGTATATGTGGAGGTATTGCCGGCAGGAGAGGTAAAAATCCTGTCGGTATTTTTATTCACAATGATGCAGGTGGAAGTTCTTTGAATGCTGCTTACTGGGCTAATTCTTTAGCAAATGGTAGTCATAACAAAGAAGAAGGGTTCGCTCACGCATATTGTGGTAGCGATGGTGTTAGGCAGGTAGAGGATGACGCAAACTGTGCTTGGCATTGCGGAAATACAGACGGCAATATAAATTACCTGAGTATCGAAGTTTGTCAGAGTATGGGGGACTTAAATACATTTAAGCAAAATGAAGAACGTGCTTTACAGTGGTGTGCTCAAAAATGTAAGCAATATGGAATTATTCCAAACGAAAACACGATTCGTTTACACCAAGAAGTGTTTGCGACAGCTTGTCCGCACAGATCAGTAGAGATTCACAGTGGTGCTGCGCAGACAAAAGTCTATTTTATTAACCGTATCAAGGAGCTTATGAGCGGAAGCCAAAGCGCAGCTATCACAGATATTGAACAGGAAGGAGAAAATGAAGAGATGAGATGTTTATTTACAGTAGAAGGTAAGGGTGCAGTTTTTTACTTTGACGGTTATAAAGTAATAACATTAGGGCATCCAGATGAACTGAGAATCGTTCAGCAGATTTACAAAGATAACAACGGGAAAGATATGCCGTGCTACAAATGGAGTCCAAGCGCTCCATGGTACGCAAGATTGATGGCAGTCATTAATAGAAAAGAAACTACGTCAATTTAAGAAAGCGTTGATATCTTTATACATAACGGTTAGTTTTTTCTAACTATTATTTTATGGGTAGTTGAGGTTAATTCCTCTTCTACCCATTTTTTTACCTTTTTGTATCCTTCATTTTACAAATGGTACTAATTCGTGTATAATGTGTATACAAATATATGTTTGGAGGTGCAAAATGGCTGAAGTACGAGCAATTAAACGTGGCAAAAAGTGGCAGTATATATTTGAAATTGCAAAAGTAGGAGGCAAAAGGCAACGAATATCTAAAAGTGGTTTTGACACAAAGGGTGCTGCATTGGAAGCGGGCACAAAGGCGAAAGCGGATTACGATAACGCAGGAATTGTCGTAAAAGAAAATGATATATCTCTTCATGATTATCTTGAGATATGGTTGGAGCAATATTGTGATGTGAATTTGAATCCGCAGACAGTACATGGATACCGTAAAAAAATTAGACTTTATATTGATCCGGTACTAGGGAAATATCGAATAACTTCGTTGACACCAATTATTCTTCAAGATTTTATAAACGATAAATTTAATGAGGGATTTTCGAGAAATACTTTGAGCAGTATAAAAGGAATTTTAAATAAAAGTCTTAAACATGCGGTATCAAAATATCAATTTCTAAAATCAAACCCTATGAAAGAAGTTGAGCTACCCATGGCAACAGCAAAAGCAAAAGTTCCAACTAGAAAAAAAGTCCGTGTTCCTGTAACAAAGGAGCAATTTGAGAAAATTATAAGTCGTTTCCCAGAAGGAACTTCACAGCACATTCCTCTTATTTTAGGATATAAGTGTGGATTAAGACTAGGAGAAGTTTTCGCTCTTGATATTATGAAAGACTTTGACGAAGAAAGTAAAGTAATTTTTATCAATCATCAAGTACAACATAATGATACTAAAAATTTTTGGTATTTGTCTAATCCTAAATATGATTCCAAACGTACAATAGATTTGGACGATGAAACATTTAATTTACTATTACGAAAGAAAAAGCAGATGTTAAAAGATATGGATTACTATGGAGATATGTATACAAGATTGTATTTAACAAAAGATTTAGAAATTACTGACGAATATGATGAATTGAATCCAGATAATTATATTGAGTTCAACCCATTAAACAGGTACCAAGATGGAAGATATATACAGCCTAGAATTATGCAACATTGCGGAAGAATTGTTCATTATCAATTAGATCTTCCTGATTGGGACTTTCATTCTTTAAGACATACACACGCTTCTATTTTGTTAGCCGCAGGTGCAGATATTAAATATGTCCAAGATAGATTGGGACACAAAAATATCGAAACGACTTTGAATGTTTATAGTCATGTAATGGAAGAAATGAGAAAAAATAATGTGGAAATTTTAAATGGATGCTTCTAATTTATTAAATACCAGCTGTGTACTTGTGTACCACTTATATCTTAGGTACACAAAATGTACACAACTGGTATTATTTTTTGTTTTTTAGAATGTATTGTGTAATCTAAACAAACTTTTACAAATTGGACAATCCCTTATTCTAAGCCAATTTTCTTAGAATTTTCCTTCTTTTGCTGATTCCTCAATCGCTACTGCAACAGCAACAGTCATTCCAACCATCGGATTGTTACCAGCGCTAAAAAGATGGATTCTATTGTATTTATTTGTATCTATTTGTACCCAAGTTCCTATAAAACAAAGACTTAACACAGATTGTATATATCTATTTGTATCTATTTGTATCTATAAATATTTATCATATTTATATTTTGGGACACAAAATGTACACAACCTGTATACCACTTATAACGCTAATCATTATTCTGATATGATTCGTATTTTTCAAGGAACTTTTCAAGAGAAGATTTTCTAATTCTGAACGATTTAAATTTTAATACAGGAATCATCCCCTTGTCAATAAGCTCATATACATAATTTTTGTTAACATGCAGTATACTTGCAACTTGAGCAACTGTATATACCATTTCTTCCATTATATTACACCATCCTAAATTATTTTTAAATTATATTCCAACAAACACATTATAAAATTGTGCCGACAAACTATAAATAATTGCTACACTGAGTACAAAATACGGAATGTCATATTTGTCGATTGTATCACCTGTTGATTTAAACAGAGCATATACAGTCGCAATAGATAGAAGAAATAGAATGACATTCCCTAAAACAAATTCAATCATTATATCTACCTACTTTCCTGTTGAACCAATCCCGCCAGTACGTTCCGCAGTAACTTCTTCTTCATCAGCAACACCAAACGGGACAAAGACAGCCTGTACAATTTTTTCTCCTGATCTCAATTCCAAAACATCATTTCCATTATTTTTAATACTAATAAAAATATGTCCCTCATTATCCGCAAAGAAATAATCTGCGTCCACAACAGGAACTGTATTTGAAATAGTCATTCCTTTTTTAATTCCAAGACTACTGCGTGGAAAAATCAACATAACATATTCTTCGCTCATTTCACATCTAATTCCAGTTGGTATCATTAACTTTTCACCTGGACAAAGTTTCACATCAAATGGAGTACAGATGTCATGTCCTGCGCTAAATCTTGTGCTACGTTTTGGCAGATTTATTTCTTTATATTTTTTTCGTATGTCTAAAATATTATCATTACCGAATGCATTTGAACAATCACCTATGAATTGTTCTTCACTTACTTTTCTAAAAACTGCTATTTTTCTCATATATTAAATCACTCTCTTTCTAATAATTTTTTCTTTTACCATCTCATCCATAATGTCAGACAGTCTTGTATATACTGTTTTATAGATATCGTTCTTCTCTTCGTTTGTATATTCTCTGTCGTAAAATGCTGTATACAATGTGTCGTTACACATATCCATGACATCATATCCAATATAGTTATCTAAAGATGAGACAAGAAATTCTGCAGCAATTACTGTCTTTGACTTGTTCTCATATAGAGGAAGAAACAACTTATAATTTAAGCCGCACTTCCTAAATCCAAAATTGGTTAGTTTACTATGTGTACATTGTTTATGCAATTTAAGCTGTTTCATAATCTATTACTCCTTTAAATTATCTTGTAAAAAATTTATATACTCATTCCACTTTCCAATACTGTGGATATATTCTTTTCCTTTCAACCCTTTTGCTATCATGTCATTTTTGATATTTTCATAAGTATTATTTTTTGTAGAAATACTTTTGACAAAATCATTTGTCATATGGCTTATGCCTAGAACTTCTTTTTGTGGTATATTTTTGATGATATTTTTATACATGCTAAAATCTTTATCTGGAATAATGTACTTTGTTTTAGGCAGATTTTTACTACTAAAAGGGCTAATTCCAGAACCGTTTGTTTTTGGTTTTAATAGCGGAATTATTTTTTCAATATCTTTTGCATTGAATCTAAATAAAACTTCCGAATCACTTTCTTCTATATATGATACAATATCTTGTCCATATAATTCTGTAAGTTTCTTCAGAACGTTATGACCACGAATCAATGATGGAATATACGCTTGTAATATCGATCTTCCATAATGAAAAACTTTATTACCATGCTGACAATCTATGTAAACATCAATATCTTCTAATGTGCCATTCAGTTTTCTTCCATACTGATTGTTTCGTAAATCATACGGTGCTTTTAATCTATATGTTCCTTTATATCTCATCAAGTATGACAATTATTTACCACCATCCTCTTCATCACAAAATTTTTCTCTTTTATCTGAAGCAGCACATAAAGAAATCGCAAACAAACTAGCGGCTACTCCAACAAAAAGTCCAACCACAAATCCTAAAAATCCACTCATTTCAATATTCCTCATAAAATACTTCATTATTTATTTTCTTTTTATTATTCTCTGCAATAAGAACTTTATCTAACGCTTGTTTACGATCGTGAAACACAATCTCTTCCAAATCAGAATAGCTAAATAGATAAGCATGTTTGTCTACTTTGTCGCATCCAACAAAATAATCTTCTTTTACTGTTCTTATTGTTGGTTGGCATACATCAAATATGCCAACCGTAGGAATAATTCTTGCGTAATATAAAATATCTTTTACTTTCACTGATTCTCCCATAGAACCACACTTCCTTGTTCTAATGTTCTTCTTATATCAATTACTCTTTGATTTGTGCTGCCAGCCCAGTGATAAGTAACATCACGTTTGTCTTCTTCATATCTTCCGTCTACGAGAACATCACATTGCCTTACGATATCTTGTCGCATTTTTACAAGTTTATCTCGTTCTGGATTAAAATCGTCTGTAACAACCGGATACATAATCTGTTCCCATGTGTATCCTGTATATAACCAGATTGTTTTTTCTGGATATGAAAGACGAATTTCATTAACCAAATTCAGAACGGATTCAAGATTATTTTCATTCAAAGGATCACCACCAGTCAAAGTAATTCCAGAAATATAATCTTTTGATAGTTCATCGAATATTTCATTTTTAGCTTTTGTATCAAATTTAGCTCCATCATTCGGATCCCAAGTAATAGGATTCTGGCAATTTTTACAATGATGATTACAACCAGAACACCATAGGCAAACTCTGAGTCCAGTTCCATTTAACATATCAGCATGGGTTATATCATGATATTTCAAATTTAATTACCACCCTTTCTTTTGTGGGCTATCTTTTCAGACAACCCACAATAATTTTACATACTCTTTCTGTCTGCAATTTCAGCCATCTTTGCATCATTCAATCTTGTATCTCCATGAACTCTTGAATACGACAGATATCCATTCATTCTTTCAATCTTTGTTAAATCGCTACTTCCACAATTCGGACAAATATCCATATTTAATTCTTCATGACCACAATTATTACAGTATGCGAGCGAAAGATTTACTCCTTCATAAAATCCCATTGACATTGCACGTCTTACAAGTGTTTTAATTGCATCGTGATTATATCCAATCGGATATTTACAATATTGAATGCGTCCACCCTCAATATAATTCCAAAATCTATGTTCTAAATCCTGTTTTTGAATCGGAGTAATATCTTCCCAAACACCACAATGAAAACTGTTGCTTACATATTCTCTATCTGATACTCCTGGAATAATTCCATATTTCTTACGGAACTGTTTTACCTGAAGCCCGCAGAGATTTTCTGCCGGTGTACCATAAATTGCATACAACCAACCATCTTCTTTTTTGAATTCCTTAACCTTTGCATCGATATATTTTAGTGTTTCTAATGCGAATTCACCATCTTCTACAAGTGATTTTCCATTGTATAACTGCTGCAGTTCATTTAGTGCTGTAATTCCAAAGGATGCTGTCATAGGTTTTAAAAGTGGTTTGATCTTGTCTGATGGATTTAAATGTCCTCCTAGAAAACCTCCTTCGCAATACCCAAGCGGATTTGTGGATGCTTTCATCTCTCCCAAATAATCATAGGTTCTCTGATGCAACTTACGGATCATTTCCAAATAGTAATCAAGAACTTCATAAAAATCTTTATTTTCTTGTCTTGCTTTTGCAAGAATCATAGGAAGATGCAATGATACTGCGCCAATATTGAATCTTGATACAAAGATTGGCTCATCATTTTCATCTTTTGGCTCCATTCCTCCTCGTTCATACCAAGGAGAAAGAAATGCTCTACACGTATTAATCGATTGTCACCAATCGTACTGACTAACTTTTCCCTCTGAAGCGTCCTAATCTTCATCAACAGGCGGTATCTTTGGAAACAGTGCTTATCTCTGTTTCTACGACGTTACACTCATCACGTCTAGTCGATTGACCTTATATATAAGGCACAGCTTCATCTATAGTGCAAACGATCTCTCTCCTATAGACCTATCTGTTAGCAATTCAAATGAATCACACCCACCAAGCAAGTGGTTTAATACCGTTTTACATGGGCTGATTTGCACTTACCCATAGGACTAATAACTTTTCCATATTTATGGTACATTTTAGACACTGTTGTATCTCCATCTAAACTTAACCAATCAGGATACATTGTTTTCGCGGAAGTTTTAATACCTTCTTCGAATAAATCTTCGTTTACTTTTCCTTTTCCGTGTAATTCTTCTGTATAAAGGAATACAAGTTTTGGAAACAACACAGGCTTTTTATTGCCATCCTTTCCTTGTCCTTCTCTATGAACTCTGAGAAAAGTTTTTGAAGCCATTTTAGCGAATGGATCTGTTCCCAACCCAAATGTAATGGTGATAAATGGATAATCTCCTCGGCTGGAAGAGACAGTATTAAACTTGTATTCAAGTCCCTGATAACCTTGTTCCATATCACGTTCTACTTTTTTCATAGCGTAGTCATTAGCTTTCTGTTCAAAATCTGAATGTCTATAATCCAGTAAGTTATCTGCAATATCATAAAATTCATGTTTATATTTTTCATAACTTTTTTTAGCATATGGTACTAATACTTCATCAATCTGAGGAAGTGTAAATCCACCATACTCTTGACTCGCAGCACTTAATGTAATATCTCCGATTACATCAAATGCTGTATCTAGTGTTTTAGGCTCGTTATACCATACATTTCCCATTTCAAATCCACCACGCATTACTTCTGCGACATCAAAAAGGCAGCAGTTCATCGTATCTCTTCTTGCAGACATATCATGAATATAGATATACCCATCATTAACAGCTTGTCTTTCTTCTACTGTTAAGAAGAATTTCTTATATAGCTGTTTATTCAATTCATTTAATACAAGACTTCGCTTTGTAGATACGAGAGCACTATCAGTGTTACTGTTTTCCTTATCCCCGATGTACATAATTTTCTGACTCTCTTCGTATACCGTATCCATCATATGTACAAAATCAAGTTTATAATTACGATATTGCTGATACTGATACCCTATTTTGGGAAACAAATCACGAAGTGTTTTCTCTACAATATTATGAATAAAGCCTACAGGAACTTCATCATTTTCAAAATCTTCTTCATCAATCTCATTAATGACTCTGTTACAAATCATTCCGTACTCATCTTGTGAAAATGTAAAATTTTCTCTCTGAGCAGATTTATTGATGGCATTAATAATCTTCTGCTCGTTATACTTTTCCAATGTTCCGTCCTTCTTAATTACTTTCATCAAATACATCATCCTTTCTTACTTCTGAGAACTATCTTTTGTTGTCTTCGTTGTAGGTCTGGTTCTTTTTGTTTTCTGCTCTATTGCATTATTCTCTTCTTTTGGTTCGTTTTCTTCATAATCTTCATCATCAGAATCAGACCATTCATGACTTTTATTGCTTCTAAACTCTTCCATAGTCACATCTGTACCTTTGAATGCACGAATACATTTTGCAACACCTTCAAACAGTGACCAGATTGGAATCCACATTGTTGTCCCAATTGCAAAAATCACTGTTCCAAGTTGATTAAAATCCATACTTACTTTACCTCCTAATAAATCCACTTCCTCCATCTCTCACGTTTAAACATAAGTGAGAGATGTCATCGATGTTTCCATGTGTTTTCGTGTGTCCAATACTATCAATTACATATTCTTCTTCTCCTAATCTAACTGTGATGAAATCGTCAGGATACATTCCCAACTCTCTCATCAACATGCCACTCGTTCTGATCAATTTATTTATTCTTCCTCTCTCGTTTTTAAGTATTTACAAATTTCATCTACTAGATCGCCAATATCCTTGTCTTTATTATTGTAAAAAATTCTATCCGCTAGAAATTCAGCATCTTTAAAATCTTTGTTGTCTTGTTTAATTCTGCGATCAGCCTCTTCTTTCTTGTCTCCACGATTAGATAGTCTGCTTCTAATTGTTTTATTGTTTGCATATATATAAATAGCAACATGATCATCCAACTCATCTTTAATGTCTCTATATCCATCTGGAGTCAGAATTACAATTGACTTATTGTCCACTCTTGATATTTCATCTAAAGGAGAACCATAATACCAAACACCTTCTACGGTGTCGTATTTCTTCCATTCCGCAAAATATCGTGTATTAATAAGTTGTTCAAACTCCTCTTCGGAAATAAAATTGTAATCAACTCCATCAATTTCACCTTTTCTTGCCGGTCTTGTTGTTGTCGTTACAATTTTCTTGTATCCTTGCTTTGCAAGTTCATCAACAATCCTACTCTTTCCACTTGCTGTTTTACCGAAAATTATAATTGCCATTATTATGATTTCACCTCTGTATCTTCTATATTTAATGGTGTTTTATTAATAAACAATACTCGTCCATTATCATCAACACACATCGCTTTATATAAGGTAACTTTACACTCATGCTGTTCCGCGTCTACATATCTTTCACATGTATCTTTTACAGGACAATCATTTTCTTCATGTTTGCAATAATAAATAGTATCTGACATTATTTGTTTCCTTTTCTGATATTCGTTTTGTCGCAGATTTGATTTTCAAATCCTTTAATGTATTCTTTTAATTCATCTTCAAAAGCAGCTTTTTTGTTATACCCACATGAGAACATCTCTGGACACAGACCATTTCTATACACGCATTCTCTTACCATTCTGCTTGCTGCTTCCGGCTCAAACTTAACAATTTCATCTTTAATCATCTTAAATGCTTTCTGTGTTTCGTAACTAGCACAATTACATAGTCTTTTTCTCGCAACATTGATTAAAGCTTGAAAATTAAAGTAATATGTAGCACTCTGTAATGTATTTCTATCAGGAACTTCATTATAGTTATTCCTGTCACTTCTGAGTGATGATACAAACGGAACAACCCCATTTGAATGACGCACTAAATGTCCATGTACAAATTGCGGCGCATCATAGATTTTTAAAATTACAAATCCAAGCCTGATTGGGGAATGTTCAGCCATAAGCAGTTTCAATTTCCAGTCGTGGTTTGGATAACCACCTTTATCCTTTCCAATAGTTGTCATTGTTGCATCCTTTATCTGCTGCCACATATCTTCAGCCCATTTGATTTCTACGCGCATTTTTGATAAATCGGGTTTATTCATAAATTATTCCTCCACAATCCATAGTTTCATATCTTCTTTGAATTTATTTTTTACATACTCGTCATCCGAATGAAGCACGACGACACATTCCTTTTCAAGACCAATACCCATAAGTCCAAGAATTGACTTAGCATCAATCTGGTATCTTCCACAAAGATAATCAATATCTTCCTCATATCCGTCACATACTGTTGCGAATAGCATTGCATTTTTAACTGTATTTAATTTGATTTTAATTTCCATAAATTGAATTCCTTTCTCACAAAATTATAAAAAACAAACTAAAGCAACTACATAGTGTAGAATCTGGTCTGTAACGTAGTTTATCTTGCTATATCTGGCTTTCAACGGATCAATAATCATATGAGCTACAAATATAAATCCAAGTTGCCATGTTAGTCCGAATACTATGTAGAACGGCAAAACATATAACGCGCAATGAACAAATAGATGATACCAATTCGTTCCTTTTGTTTTAGCAATAAAATCAACCTGTAAAACATAATCACCAACTAAATGGCATAATATAATTATTAAAATTGTTTCAAACATATTTATAACTCCTCCTACATGCCTAACATTTCAATTAACTGATCTTCATTGATAATCTGAACACCAAGTTCTTTTGCTTTTTTATTTTTACTACTATTTGATTCAATATCGTTATTAATCAAAGCATATGTAGATTTCGTTACAGAGCTAGTCACTTTTCCACCTTGTTTTTCGATTTCTGATTTAATCTCATCTCGGTTTCTAAATCTAAAAACCTTCCCTGTTACAACGAATGATTTACCGTCTAATGAATTATCTGTATTTCTTTTTTCTTCTGTCTTAAATGTCATAAGCGAAGCAAGCTGTTCTGCAATACAGCTCACATCCTTAAACCATGAGTGGATATTTTTATTTAATACATCTCCAAATCCATCTATCTGTGTAAAGTTATAACACCCAACACTTGCATCTCTAAAATCATCCCATGTGTTAAATACTTTTGCCAACTCCCTTGATTGTGAAGTTCCGATTCCAGGAATACTCAATGAAGTAATAAACTTGTCCAATCTTACTGTTTTGCTATTTTCAATCGACTTTCTTAATTTATTTACTGATTTCTTTCCAAATCCGCTCATTGTAGAAAGTCTGTCATAATGTTGCCCAAGATTATATACGTCTGTAATTTCTGTAATCCATCCAAGTTCAATAAATTTCTTGATTGTTTCTTCGGACAATCCCGAAATATCCATTCCCTTTTTAGAAACAAAATGTGACACTCTTCCAAGTAATTTGCCTTTACAATGTGGATTAGTGCACATCAAAACCTCTGAATCATTTTCTTTTACAATCTGTGTTGATGATTCGCAGACAGGACACTGTGATGGAATCCGGATATAAGCTGATTCTCTGTCTTTTGCAGATAAGTTTTCTTTTACTTGTGGGATAATTTGATTTGCTTTATATACAATAATTGTATCTCCAATTTGTAAATCTAATTTAGTAAGAATACTTACATTGTGAAGGCTGGCTCTTTCCACCATAGTCCCGTCAATTTCTACAGGATCGAAAATTGCTACAGGTGTTAATGAACCGATCTTGCCCATTGACCATTCAATATTCTTCAATACCGTTTCGACTTCTTCATCGTAAAATTTAAATGCAATAGAATGTTTAGGATGATGACCTGTCATTCCAAGTGACTCTCCGTATGTAATATCGTTGTACGTTGCCACTAAGCCATCAATCGGAAAGTTCCTTTCATTTGCCCGTCTCTGTAATTGTTCAATCACAATATTAATAAATTCTGCATTAGAATTTCCACGAATAGGCAGAAATGGTACTGTGTCAAATCCTAATTCTGCAGCATACTGTAATCTATTGATGAAACTATTTGATGCAACTTCTGTCGGTACTTTCCAAGCAATAAATTTAATATGTCTTTGTGATGCAATCTTACTATCTAACTGTCGCACAGATCCAGAAGCTAAATTCCTTGGATTCTTATATTTCTTATCTTCCGATAAAGACTCATTAATTTTATTAAAGTCGTCATATGTAATAATAGCTTCTCCTTCGATTTCAAAATGTCCTTTATAATCAATCGTTAGTGGGATATTATCAAAGACTTTTGCATTATGAGTGATTAATTCCCCGACCTCTCCGTCTCCACGAGTTTCCGCCTGAACCAACTCTCCGTTTTCATATGTAAGAAGACATGTCAATCCATCCATTTTCAGACTTAAAATACAGTCTTTTTCTCCGGCAAATTTTACTAAATCATCAACAGATTTTGTTTTATCTAGCGATAACATTGGATGAGAATGTTTAACTTTTTCAAGTTCTGATTTCACCACATATCCAACAGTTTGTGTTGGTGAATTTGCATACACAATACCCGTATCCTTTTCAAGTTCTGATAACTCATCGAATAATCTGTCATATGCTGCATCAGAAACAACTGGTCTTGCCTCGTTATAGTAAGAGTCTCTATATTCGTTTAATTGTTTTATAAGACGCTTAATTCTTATGAGTTTTTCCATTTAATCACTCCCTCTTCATCTTTTCTTCGTTCATAATCATTCAGTTTAAACTCTAATTTTGAACAAAATCCATTATCTGTTAATGTTTTAACTGTACATGCGATGTCATATCCTGTGTTAAATGTTTCCTCATACACGGCATATGATTTTCTTTCTCCACAAATAGTACATTCAGACACGGCAACAGCAACAATACGTTTGGAACTATCATAGTCAGTATCAATTTCGTAATATTTCCCAATTTCTTTATACTTATGACTACATTCGTTTTTATCTTGTGTGAGATTTTTTAAAAATTTAAACATTCAATCATCCTTCGTTTTCTGAATTTTATATGCGTTTAATGTATTTTGCATTAATGCCAATCTTGTGAGTAATCCTACCCCGCCGGGTACCGGTGTAACATATGTACCGCTCAGATATTCTTCAAATGAGCAACAATTTATATCACCACACAATTTATTGTCTTTAATTCTATTAATTCCGATATCTACAATAAGTTCACAATATTCAAAAAAATCTGAAAAATCAAAATAGTGCGGAATTCCAATTGCAGAAAAAACATAATCTGCATTTCTAGTGTAGTATTCTGTGCTCGGAGTCGTACTATTGCAGCATGTAACTGTTGCTCCTTTTTCGATTAGCATATTGGTCAATGGAAGCCCAACAATTTTACTTCTTCCAAGAACGCAACAGTCCTTTCCTTTAAACTCGAAATTGTTATATTCCATCCAGTCAATGATTCCTTTTGGCGTACATGGTTTGAAACAACTGTCTCTTCTAAATCCATCGACATCTTTTTCTGGAGGAATCAAATGTTGTAATCGATCTAAATCATATTTATCAGGAATTGGAAGTTGAATAATAATTCCATCCGCATCAGAATTTACAATAACTTTAATAATACCTTCGACCTCCTTCTGTTCTGCTATATTGGAATGAATATTTACATGACGCATTTCTATTCCAATCTCATCACAATCTTTTTGTTTCCCTTTGATGTAAGAGTTTGATGCCTGATCATTGTCAATCTGTATTACAGCAAGCACAGGCTTTCTATTGAAATGTCGGATCTCTTCTTTTAATTCTTTCTTTTTAATCTCTACATAATCTTTGCACGATACAATATCTGTTCTCATTTTTTATTTCCTTTTCTCTCTGATTCTACTTTGTCAACCACAATCCCAAGAAGCGTCTTCAAGCAATGGATATCTTCATTTAACAAGTCATTCTGTTCTTTTAATAGATCTCTATATTCAATATAAGTATTTTTAACCTTTATGTTTGATGCAATATTTATAATTTCAATAACTGCATATATTACAACCAGCATTGATAAAACTATTGCAATAATAATTTCTGAATTCATATCTTCATTCTCCTTTTGCTTTGCTTTTTAATAACTTCTGCATAAACGTATTTCTTGATAAATTAGCCTTTTTCTTAATAGCTCTATTCACAGTTGTTGTATCTCCAAAATGAAAACATCTTTCTTTCATTCTTGTTAAACCTACATAAATTAGATTTGAATTTAACATATATGTATGTGCTGCAGGAGTGATCAGTAATACGACTTTAATACTGCTTCCTTGAGATTTGTGAATGGTAATACAATAGCCTAATCCACACATTTGCATTGCGCTTCTATCGTATTCTACTAACACATCATCAAATTCGATAATAACTTTATTTTGATCAATTTTTTTAATTTTCCCTGTCTCGCCATTCGCAATAAACGTTTCCTTCGGCATATCATCTGGAATAAAATCGTCTTCATAGAAAATTCGAGCATGATAATTATTAGTATTTTGTATGATGATGTCGTCTTTGTAATAAGTAATATCTCCAACCTTCATAAAATCTTGACTGCCATAATTTCTATTCGCTATTTTTTGTAATTGGTTATTAATTACAATCTGTCCATAATCGCCTTTCTTATAGGAAGTAAGAACTTGAATATCATCTACATTATATTTCCCACTCGAAAGCAATTTTTGATATAGAGCAATTAGATTTTTGACAATTGTGCTTGAACCAACATTTATAAAAGCATAATCTTTGTTGTCTCCAAAATATGTACATTGTTGATTAATATTATTAAGATATTGTTTACATTGTCTTACGTCTGTAGCTACTTTCATTAAACCACCTTCGCCGTATCTAAATACTTTCGTAAGAGTAACAGTCGGAATCATTTTGGACTGCATAAAGTCATGAAGTAAATTCCCGCATGAAACAGACGGAAGCTGTGCGTTGTCTCCTATCATTAGAAGTTTTGTGCGCTTGAAATCAATCGCATCTATAATATGTTTAAATAATCGCAAATCAACCATAGAAAACTCATCCACAATTAATACATCACACATCATCTTTTCTGCTTCGTTATATCCCCATTTGTCGGGTGGCATATATCCAAGACCTCTATGAATTGTACTTGCTTGTTCACCAGTATTTTCAGACAAAACTTTTGCTGCTTTACCTGTTGGTGAAAATAACTCATATGACTTATTATTGTCTTTAAGCATTTGAATAACAGATTGTGTCGAAAATGTTTTACCAGTTCCTCCTGATCCATTTAGTATACAAATGTTATATTTGCAAATATAATCCAGTATTTTTATCTGCTCATTTGATAATTCGCATCCGTCATTTACAACTTTGTATTTTTCTACATCAAAACTCCATTTTATATTACATTTCAGTCCTGTAATAATTGCATTTGCAATACATTGTTCTGTATCATATGTAGACTTCAAAGCTACGTTCATCGTATCCCTGTCATAAATGATACTTTCATGTTTGATGCAATCCACAAACAAATCTGAACATGCAGGGGTTAATTTCATACATTGATTTCTTAAATCAACAATATCCATCACAGTATGTCCGTTATTTTCATTCTCTTCTAACAAATACAACACACACGATAAACATCTTTGTTTACTTGTTTTCAAATCACAATTAAATTCTATTATTGGCTTCTCTCCGTTTTTAATACTTTCCAAAGACTCTCTTTCTAGTTCAAGCAAAATTGAATCTGCTGTTTTAAAACCAACTCTTGCCAATCCACATAGGCATTTATATGGATCTTCTCTCATTTTCTTCCTAATCATTTGCACTGACGAATATTTTTCATGCAATTTTTTTACCATAGAAAGCGTCAGCATTCCTTGAAACTCCGTTACAATTTCTGCCAAACAAAAGTTTTCGACAATCTTATTTTTGATCACATCAAATGTATACTCTTTTATTCCAGGTGTTTTGTTTAAATCAATATCATCCAATCTGTTATTGATTACCCTATCCACAATATCTGGATAAACCTTGCATAAAACATCGGCTTGATTTTCTGTGAGAATTTCTCTTAAGAAAACATAAGTTTCTTCTGCGTTTGTTGGTCTATCTCTTTTAATGTTTGTTACCTTGTAACCGTATCCATATTTAGATAACTGCTCAACCGCAGCAACTTCATAATTTGACCCTACGCCAAGTTCATGCATTTCTCCTGTTAATGTTACATTTCCATATTTTGTGAACTTTATATCCGGATATTTATTTTTGTCAACATCAACAGCGTAGATTTTGAAATCTCCACCGTCATATGTTTTTCTCACAACATAACATTTAAAATTAACTTCTTTTTTATCCATAATTTTTCATCACCTAATCACCTCATATTCTGTAAGGATATCTTCTAGTTCATCTGTCGCCTCCCACTTACCTTCAGCATTCGGTCGTTTCTTAAATTCTTGCGAGAATTCATTTATTTTTAGAACAGACCATTGACCAAATGGATTTTCTTTGAAGATCTTACCTTGTTTAATTCTGGTTTTAACTTCTTTCCCTGTTCTAATCTGTCTTGCTGTAATATATGGTTTTGTTGTATCTTTGTAAGTTTTAAAATCTGTAACCATATAATAAAGCGGAGAAACATTTTCATTGGTATATACGATATACTCAAGATATTCTTTCTCAAATTTCATAGATTCAATAATACCCATTTTTTTATTCTCTACGTGACTACAAAGTTCTTCTATTAAACCTACATTATCTATATCCTTATATAATGAAGCCGTTTCTTTACCAGAGTATTTTTTCATCAAAAACTCTGTTAGTCCCAATGAATCTAATTTCTTTTTACTGATTTGTTTACATTTTGAAAACTTTTCATAGATATCAATAACATTTAATAGATATTTATTACCACCAAATTCACTAAAGAAATTTAGACCAGTAAGGATTGTAAGCTGTTTAGAATTGACTGATGTTTTCTTCTTAATGTCGTCCAACACTTCTACGAAGCTGTTATATTTATTTTTACTACCAAGTTCATATAATTCTGTGGCTATTTTTTCGTTACAATATTTAATAGATGAAATAGACTTATATATTGTGTTTGTTTCTTTATCTGACGTATATTCATTCTTTGATTTTCCGAATTTAATACTCTCTAATGTAATACCAAAATAATCTAATTCAGCAATAATACGGCTAGTTTTTTCATTATCTGATCTGTATTCATTCAACACTGTTTCAAAATACTCTAATGGATGATGTGATTTTGCTTCAGCACCATATAGACTATCGTATGCTACTGATACTGCATGTGAAGCATTAAAGCTGTATCTAGCCGCATCATCTACTACTTGCCAAACTTCATCAAATCCTTTTTCTGTTCCTAGATTCTTTTTATATCCATGCAACAATTCTTGTCTTAACTCTTCTTTTGCATCATCTGTAAATTTTTTCTTACTAATCTTTTTAATGATGTCATATGTATGATCCTCTTTCATGCCGCACCATACTAAAAATGCCATAATAGATTCTTGGTACAACATAAAATGATAACTCGGTGCCAATATTTCATCGATTTCTTTTACACCCGTAGTATATTTTTTTCTATTTAGAAATGTATTTACCAAGCTTGCAAACCCAGGTCTAATTGCAGCTACAAAAGCACTCATTTCTGCATCTGTTTTTGGTTTATATTTTTTTAACATTGACGTGGAAATCTCTGTATCAGCTTGATTTAATGTTGATGTCATACCATCTTCATATAATTTCCATGTATTTTCATCTATTTTATTTAATAGTTCACGAATATTAGGAATTGGTTGTTTAATTCTTTTATAAAAATTTGAAATTATACGCCATACTGTTACAGTAAGGTAATCGTTTTTAAGATATTTCCATACATCAGATGTATATCCATCAATGCATGCACATAATTCTCCACCAATCTTAATTAAACCTAATTCTCTAGATAAAGGTTTATTTGACAAAACAAAACTGCACGGACTTGGTGAAATACTTTCAATTGTACCAATATACTTCTGTGATTCTTCAATAATATTTTTCCATTTCTTATCCTCCCTATATGCATCAATATTTTTAGCGACTTCGTTATACTCATGCATTGGAAATTCATATGCTCTACAAAGATTTCTAAATGCTGATGATTCCTTCATAGTACCTAGTGCATACATATAGTAAACACCATCATCACCTAATAATTCTTTTGAGGCTTTAATTGGTGCATCAACCTGTGCCCAATTCTGATCTATATCTGGTAAAGATCTTGTTTCTAAAATTCTAGCAGTACTCATGAACCTAGTTGGATATAATGGTACGGGTGCTGCAAATCTATCAATTTCAGTAAATCCAAGCAACTTATTAATATAGAAAGAAACTGCTGATCCCCTACCTGTTCTTGATAAAACTCCACCATATTTTCTCTTCGCAAGATCTACCATTTTTTCATTAAACAAAAAATAGTCAGACATTTTAGTATCTTTTATTATTTTATATTCATATGCAATTCCTTTTTTATACTCTTCCCATCTTGATTTATCAACATTTACCTTTTCATTATCCCATTTACTACATATATGCTTTGCAAGTTCCTTATCTTTTTCTTCTTGTGTATATCCTGGATAAATAGTTGGCATTTTAATTTCCTTGTCAAAATATAAATTTTCACATTCATCAAAAATTAGTGTATTTTGTAATGCTTCTTCAATTTGCCAATCTGATAAGATCCCTTGTTTTTTATATCGCTCTACAATTGTGTCATAATCAGGAAAATCAAGAATAAAACTATCTTCATCACCATAGTTCATTCCTTTACCTTTTAAAAAATTTAGTCTGTCTTTTGACTGTTCCGGATAAATATAGTGACTATCATTTGCATGTATTAACTTTAAGCCATAATGTTGTTTCAACAACAGCATATTTTTATTATGACTAGTCTGTATATCATATTGATGATTTTGCACTTCTAAATAAAAATTTTTATTAAAATGTCCATATATAGTTTCAAACATAACTTTCATATCATTGCCTGGTCTCAATATTCCGCCCACACAAGCTGAAGTTACAATGAAGTTGTTTGGATTTAATCTTTTAATTAACTCTATATCAATCCTTGGTTTGTAATAAAAACCTGTTTTATTACTTTCCGACATAATTTCATTTAATTCATAAAATCCATCTTGATTTTTTGCTACAATTACAATATGATAATTTGAATTATCTTTTTCTTTTCTATCTTTTACCATATATAATTCCGCAGCATATATCATTTTCAAATTATTTTTTTTACATAAATCATACGCCTCTAAATATTTTCCAGTCCATCCATGTTGAGTCGTAAAATAGTTTTTACAGCCTAATTCTAAACTTCTAGAAATATAATCTGTATTTTTTACAACACAATCTAATGTTGTAATATTACTTTCATGACAATGTTTATGATAATTTTCGTATCTCTTCATATTTTCGTTCCATTCTTACTTAATAAGTTGCTAATTACAAGATTGTTTACATTTTTTTCACATAACTTTAATGTATATGGGATTCTTATTAAATCAATTTTGTGTTGCTTTAAAAGTTTGTCTTTTAATTTATCTCTAGCACAAGAGTCAATAAAATCTTGTTCTGTTCTATGAAAACTTGTATACATCTTGTAATGTTGTATTCCATCGTATTCAATTGCTAAATTAAATTTATCTATATAGAAATCAACATATAGATTTTTTTGAGTTTTATCATTTTTTAACCAACTCCATGTTTTTTCAGATTCAATATTTTCATCTCCGAATAATAAATATAATATACGTCTTAAAAGATTAGCTTTTACGCTCAAAGAATCTGAAAACAAATTTTCTTTATTAAGTAATTTACATAGTTCTTCTTTATCTTTTATATAATATTTCAATGCCTGATAAGTAAAGTCACATTCCTCATCTATCAGTGTTTTATTTATGCATCCATATTTTTCATACACATTATTTAATTGCCTTAACATTTCATCAAATCCATAATCATGTGCAGTATATGGCAAATCCATTTCTTTCATCAGTCCTTTCCATGAACCAAATAATCGCTCAATGGTAGATTGTGAATATTTGCCATCGCGTCTGTAAACAGTACTACTAACTTTTTTGTCTTTAAATATTTCTAAAACGTCATCTTTAATATCTTTTTTCGTAACATTCTTATACATATTAATAGGCAAATTAAGAGTTTCTAATGCTTTATTAAAAGATCCATCAAAATGATATTTAACGCAGGTAACAGAATATTTACCGTACTTCTTATAGCTTTCTGTACTTAAATATTGATACTCATTAAATACCCTCAATAAATCTTGAACAACATCCTTATGATCAACTCTTTGGTGGAATGTAAATGGTATATTCAATTCCTTACATATCTTTTGTAGTCCTCCATGCTTATGTAAACAATAATCACTTATTTCTATATTAGATTCTTCCTTTAGAATTATCTTGTTCATTTTTTCGCATTTCTTATATACTCTAATAATCTCGTTGTACAACTCTTCTTTAGTTGGTACATAATTCTTCCCCACTTACTCACCCCAGTTCTATAAATCATTTAACCAAGACATATCGTCTTCATCCAATAATTCTCCTTGAACATTAGATATGGCATCTTCACCAACACCTGCAAAAATATTATCCTGCTGCTCTTTCTTGGCATTTAGCTTGTCTAAATATTTTTTATATGGCAGATGTACATTCGGAGAGTAAGCACATAATGTAGAAAAATAATAGCTTTGCTTTTTTACTTGGTCATCTGAATCCCAAAACTCTTTTTCTGCTTTTAATAAATTGCCATCTTTCAGTTTCTTATATTTATCCTCCTTCTCTTCAATTTCAGAAATTGTTTCGATAATATCTGTTGTCCATTTATTCAAAAGTTCCTCTGTGATTGGAACTGTCACAATACAATCATTCATTCTATACTTTTCTTGTACATCTTTTGGAAGACATTTAATATCATTTGTCTGCATAAGAAGATCAAGATATTCCAACTGATTTTCCTCGTATCCACATTTTTTTAGCCACATCTTCACGCTTGTTTGCAATTTCATGCCAATCTGATTTCTTTCAATTTCTCTCGTTGTCCATTTCCCATTTGCTTGCTGACAATCAATTGAAACATATTTTAGAAAATCCCATGAGATGCGAATTTTATCCATCGGAATTCCCATTTGGTTCAATGCAATTGCATACACAATCAACTGCCCGCATTCATTTTCTGCTTTTTTGCCTTTATAAATAGAACTTGTTTTCCAATCTAATATATGAAAATTGCCATCTTTATCCTTATAAACAGCATCAATATATCCTTGAAATACATTTTCTCCAATTTTAGCTGTTACAAATCTTTCTATTTCCATATGCTGTTCAAACATCTTATGGTGGTTAAAGAAATGTTTTAGACATTCATAATATTTTTGTTTAACGCTCTCATTTTTCTTTTCGTCGTTTCTGTCAAATTTTAAATCAGCCACTTCTGCTGTCAGCCAAGAATCTTCGAATTTTTCATCCATCTCTTCATATTTAATATGTCCTAAATACAAATCTTCCATAATCTCATGTGCCATTCCTCCGGTAACTACATAGATACAGTCATCCCTATCTTCGGGTACATGTTTTATATATTTAAGAAAGTATTCATATGGAGATGTGTGATATGTATTAAATTTAGACCAACTCCATAATCGATCAGTCTTGTAATAAGACATAATTTCATTTAATTCTTCTTTAGTTTTTCGTCCTATAATAAACACCTACTTTCGTAATGCTTTTAAATATTCTTTATGTTCACGTTCGTCATACGTTACTCTATATTTCATCATGAATTCATATATCTGGTTTCGTGCATCTACTGGTGAGTCTTTGTCACCTATGATTCCCCATTTGTCATACATATAGCTAACTTTCCTAATATGATAAAATTTCTCACAGCAATGTCTTACATGGTTAATATCAATATCTTTATCAAAGCAGATAATAACTTCTTTATTTAGACCTATTAGTATCCTTGCCTGTTCATCTGATATTTCATGTCCAGAAACAGCAACACATGTAGAATCACAAAGGCTGTCTCTCTTTAATACAGATTTTTCACTTTCTACAACCACAACATAATCTGATTTTTCAATCGACTCTCTATTCTCATATAGACCATACAAATTAATCTGTTTTGGATATCCTGGTGTAATGTAATATTTTTTGATATCAAATAGATCATAGTTTTCAACCGTTGTTCTCATGTTGTATCCCATTAATTCTCCTGTAAGCCAGTATCTTAGTGGAATAACATTTCTTTTATACTTATAACTATATCCAAGTTTAAATTTTTTTACTGTCCATGGCATGACACCTTCCTTGTACCAATCAATGTGTACATAAGGAACAAAAGCGTCTAGTTCTTTTTCGTCATGCACTTCAAAATCTAAAACATTTATTTTTTTTCGTCTCGTTTTAACTCTTTTGAATATTTGAAGTGGATCAATTTTTTCTTTCTTCTTCTCTTCTTTTTTAAATGACAATCTTAGTCCTAAAATCTTATGTAGGATTTTCACAGCTTCCCACGTAGTAGAATCTTTATGTTTTGCTGACAAGTTATACTGAACGAGTGTAATAATGTCTGATCTGTCATCAAAAAAATTTTCTCTTGTATAATTCACAACATTTAAATATTCATTATTCCGTACAATTACACATGATTTATTATCGCCATCTACATTCCCACATGAGTAATATTCTTTGTTTTGATGGTAAACAATGTGATGACATCCAATTTCTTGAAGTACATATTCAATCTTATTTTCTTTATATATATAAGTTTTTAGTTCGCCAATCGTCACAACACTGTTTACCGCCTTTCTTAAAAGTCTACTGGAACATTTGTAATCCCAACTTCTTTAATAATATTTCTTGACATATCATGTTCAATCACCACCTGATACCTATTTGCAGAACCTTCACGGTTTTTGATGATAAATAGAATCTGATAATGTTTATCTTTATCTAACTTTACTGGAATTTTCGTCTTTCCATTTTTACCCTCTAACTTATATACTTTTAACTCCCTTTTTTCTCCTGTATATTCATCATCGTATAAATCACGAATCATAATACATGTTGAAGCAACATCAATAATATTCTTAGACATTCCAATATTATCTTGCGTGTAATATCTTTGTTTTACACTTCCCTTTGCTAACTGAAATGTAATAAGAATATGTAGATTTTTTGCCTCTGGTTTAATAACGTCATTGATTTTTACCATATTTTGCTGCATTTCAAGCCATGCTTTATCACTTACATTTCCTGCATCTAATTTAAATGTATCCAACAAAAAATACTTAACTCCCATACTTGAGTATTTCTTTATGGTTTTTATAGCATTTTCTGTTTTGTATTGCTGAAACGGAAGAATTGTTATGATATGATTGTCCGTTTGTTCTTTTAGCCAATCTGCTGCTTTATACAAGATTTCCTTTGTTTCCTTCTCAAAATGACCATCTCTTACGACATGCTTTTGTAAATCATCTTTGATAATATTATTTGCTGCGAATACTAGAAGCTCTCTTTGCCATTTTTCTAAACCATCCTCGTTGACAATGATTACGATTCTTTCTTTCTCTTTTATTGCAGTTGGAATAACTGCATTTCGAGCAAATGTTGATTTACCAACATTACTCAACCCTCCAACCAAAGTAATACTACCAAGATATTGTCCACCGGTTTCTTTTGTAATGATCTCCATATTGTTATATGGAAGACCGACTGCATACCCCTCGTCCAATTTCTCAATCAACTCATATATTCCGTCACAAATGTCGTAGCTTTTTACATCGTAATCAATATTAGAGAAAATATCGTTGATCTGAGCTTCCCACTCATTGTAAATTTCTTCCGCAGTCATATCGCAGTAATCACTTAATCTGTCGTTTACCGCACATCGCATTTTTGCTAATTTGATTACACTATTCCATTTACGAAGCTCGTCAATATATCCATAAAGATTTTCTGATTTTACATATCCACCTGCTGCTTCAATAGTTTCATATCCGCCATACTCATCATATTTTTCTCTTAATTTTGGATGTTTTTCAAGATACAAACCAACCGTAATTTCATCCAACGTTTTCTTCTTTTCTACCTTTATAATGTCATCAGCAATTGTCCAGTATACTCTCCAAACGTTATTACCAAATTCCTCTAAATGTAAATTTGTTTCATAAATCAAATCTGAATTCTTATATAAAATCGCAACAATATTTGCCTCATCAGCTTCCTTGTATTGATTCACCTGTTTAATAGTTTCGATTAACTCTTTTTCAAATGGTGTTAGTTTTTTTACATTTGATTTTGTCCCCATTAGTTAATATGCTCCTCACCATAAGTTTTTTAATTTATCGTTTTTTAATTCCTTAGTTTTTGTTTGGTAATGAGCTGCTTTATGTGTCAGAATATTTGTATCCATAGTTTTAACTTTTTCTTCGTTACGTTCTTTTCTCTTAACCATCTCATAAACATCGTTTATGTTATTTCTTACAATTGCACAAATATAATTAATTTTCTGTGTTTCTGACTCAAATGTTTTTCCAGATAATGCAGCCAATATTTTTGGTCTGCATATCTGGAATGTATATAAAATGATTTTGTATGGATACTCAGCCTGACTTTTGATTTTTTTATTTTCGATAAATTTACCGGTTCTAATACCTTTCAGTTTAGTACAAATAAAACTGGACAAACTCTGATTGTCGTCATAAAATAGAATTTCTTTTTTTACATATCTGTATAGTTCATCCCATTCTTGCTTTTCAACATCTGTCATCTTCACTGATTCAGGCTTTACTCTCATTACATCACCATCCTATTAAGCAATAATTTTCAATGCCTGTTCCGCAATTGATAAATCGTCAATTAAAGTTGGGTTCGCATATCCATTTTCTTTTGAAAATTCAAGCAATGGTTTAATTGCTTCCATATTCCCCTTATTGTCTTTGATAAAATCTTTAATCTGATCAATCACAGACTCAATTTTTTTCTCTTCTTTCTTTTCTGCCTCTTTTTTAGCCAGTTCTTTCATTTCTTCTGCCTCCTTTGCAGCCTGTTCTTTTTCAGATTCTTCAAATGATTTACCTGATTTAGCTTGTTCTGCTTTGATAGCATCTGTAATTGCCTGGATAAACTGATGTGGATCAAGATCGATTTCGCTTACAATTTCTGGAAATCTGCATTTACTATCAAGATTATAATTATCTGATCTGAATGCAATTTTACGTGCCTCTTTTGAAACAACGTTCCTTGTAATTTCTTTTCCTTTAATATCTTTTCTACCAAGTTTTTCTGTTACAATATCTCTGTCAATATATGCAACACCAAAAATATCTAATTTTGTTTTGATTGCATTAAAATATCTTTGTAGCATATTTGCTGTAATAACCTGATATGTTTGTCCTGTAATTGGATCTTCCACGTCTTTTGTTTTTGTATGTACAATTACAATGAATGAAATTCCAACATCTTTTAAAGACCAAATTCTGTCTAATACCATTTCAATACAGGCATCAAGACCTTTCCCAAATCCGCCATTTACACTGTTAATTGTTTTGGTTCGTTTGTCCGGATTTGATCGATTCCACTGTGCAATCGTTTCTTCCTCTCCAATTGTAAATAATTCATCTAATGTATCGAAAACAATCACTTTCAAATCTTTGTAATCTGTTGTTCTATTGTCAATAATGTCATCAAGAACTTCATCTAACTTCTCCCAGTCCGCACATTCTTCACTCACAATTCCATCAATACAATCATGTCCACTTTCTTTCCCGATATCCAACATTAAATATCCGTCTTCTCCAACAAGTTCCTCACATACATTTTTAATAAGAGTAGTTTTACCGATACCAGATAATCCTGCCAGTCCAATGTTGTAAGCTAATGGATCAATTTTCACTTCTTTTTTCTTTCCAAATTTTCTTGCCATATATTCTATCCTCCAAATTATTCAATGTATTTGTGTTTTATTTGCTGTCTACGCAGTCTTGTGCTGCGTAGACTTTTTAATGCTTTTATCCAAGTGCATCAAGCCATGACATATCATTTGGATTTTCTGCAACATCCTCAGATTCGTCTTCGACGTAAACATCACTATTTTCATCTTCTGATTCTTCTTCATACATAAAATCAAGAATCAAATCATCTTCGTCGTACTTCTGTTCAAACTTCTGGAGGACTGGAGTTTTTGTCCCATCTTTTCCCTCAACATTTTTAATCTGTGGTCTTCTAATAACCATTCTCCTTTCTCTTCCTGAATTAACAGTACATTTCTGAAGAGCTTCTTCTAAAGTGAATACACCAATCTCAATAAGAGTTTTGATGTCGTCTGGAATATCATCTTCTGTTGCTGTGACTACTGCTCCGCCTTCAATCAAATCTCCTTCAAATGTAATTTCTGTAACTCCCTTTTTCACTTTAAAAAGTTTTTCGATTACTTTCTGTGACATCTCCGGTTTAGTTAAATCGAGTTCATATTCAAATGCTTTATCATATGGAATATTGCATCTAACTTCTTTTCCTTTATACTCTTTTACATAATCGAGAATCTTTGCATAGATTGGCAAAATTCCTGTTGATTTGTCTGGCTTGCCAACACTATCTCTTGTAAGCAACATTGTCTGTGTAAAGTTTGCATGATACTTACTTCTATCATCTACTTTGGAAAGCACAAGACTTGAAATTTCTTTTTTTACCTGCACACTGCCTTCGTATGAAGAATATTTAAGCTGTCCTTTTACATTAACAACCATTCCATTCTCAAGATTTTCATTGATATAAGCGATCATGTCATATGGTGTTAAGAATTTTTTGTAAAACACCTTTTCATTTTTATCCTTTTCAAGACCGACAGTCATAAAGCATAAATCTCCGACAGACTCCAAGATTTTTTCATCAAACCTGTCATCCCAATCAATAGTAAATCTGTTTTCAAAATCATCCTTGCCATCTGCGTCTTTACCATGTACATAAACAACATTGTCTCGTTCTGCACCATATCCGCCCATCAATTCGGCATAAACTGTTCCGCATACATCTCCGCAATCAACACCAAGATTTAATGAATTGTAAACCCAATCTGATTTCTCAGAATGTTCGTCCAATTTGTATGTATAATCAGCATTAATTTTTGCCTCTCCAACCAGTACAAATGAATTTGACCATCCTTTTTTTTCTAAAACTGCTTTTTCTTTTCTTGCCATATAATAAAATCTCCTTTTGTATGTATATTTATATATGTGAACGACCGCACTGCAGCCGGAACATAGAGTTACTAATATGTAAATTTCTATGTAAAACCCCAAAAATGGGTGCACTTAAGAAACTGTCGCACTTCCACGACAAATTTTTAAATTATTCAATTCTATAATTTGAATTTATAGAAACTAATGATTTGCAATTTTATACAAGAACTATCTTAATAACTTGATAACTCTCTCAGATCTGAAACTGTTAAATCAGTCACATAGAAGAATTCAGTGTGTGATCCAAAATCTATTTTTAATTTATTATTCTCTATATATAATCTCTGATAATATGTTTTGAATCCCATATCTTCTAGTACTTTATGTATATCTCTCCAAAGCTCTAGCTTATTTCTTGGATGAGATATCACTTCTATCTCATTATTCTCCATTTGAAATTCCAGTTTCATTCGATTTTCACCCCCAACAAACGTAGCAACCATGCGGGTTCGCGAAAAGCAAATTTTTGAATTTTCAAATTGTTGCACCTCTTATTCGCCATTTTATTCTAATTCACTCCTGTCAATTCTTTGTCCACACTTCGGACAAAAATCATAATCATCGTAATCAATCTCGTAATGTTCATTACAGTTTGGGCAGATCCAAGTGTCCCATATAAATGTTCCATCTGGAGCATACCCGTCTCCTTCGATATTTGGTTTCTTCGCTGTGTCACGGGATTCCAATTCATGTATATGTTCTGTTGTAATCCCAGGCACGACTCTGACAAAACGAATAATGTCTAACAATGTCCCATAATTTTTTGGTGCATTGTCGTCATCTTTAAAACTGTACAAAAGATTCAATACATCTTCTTTTTTAATTAACTCATTCACCATTTCTTATTCTCCACAATCAGCTTTTCTAATTCTGTTCTATATAATCTATCCATATTACACATTCTCTCTTTCTGGTAGATTTGCAATCTGTCTTGCTAATTTTGCCTGTTCCCTCCAATCTGATTCGTTACAACATAATGAATACAATCCTTTGTAATCGTTGTCTTCGTATTTATCAAGACACATAAAATATTCAACCTCACTTTCCCACTCGATAGGACAATAATCACAAATGTATTTTGTATATCCACAACAAAAACAATCGCTTCTTATGTCGTTATATCCTTCTCTATTACAATATTCTTCTTTTAAATCAAAGATATCTTGATCTCTCTTTTCTTCTTCAATCTTATCTGCAATCCAGTTCCACATTTTTCTGTGTTCTGAAACCGCTTCTTCTCTTGTCAGCTCCATATTTCTTATTCTCCATATCATAACAACTCGTCAAGAAATCTTGCAAGTTTATAAACATCAAATTTTGATCCTGCTGCTTTTGGATGACCACCTCCTCCATATTTCTTTGCAATCATACCCATGTCAACATCATCTTTGATAGTTCTATAAGAAACTGAACGTGTACTCATATTTACAATTGCAATATAATCAAGCTCTCTATTCAATTTACATAATTCATTACCTAATTCACTGATATATTTATCTGCAAAAACAACACCATACATATATTCTCCATTGCACTTAACAATAATTGTCTTATCTTTTTCTTTGATATATTTTTCAATTTCATTCCTATTAAATGACAACATCAAACTTGACTCTTGGTCAAAATGAGGAAATTTGCCAGATTCAATACTTCTAATACACCACGTTTCAAATCTTTCTCTTCCATATAAATACATCAGGTCATTTACATCTTTTGAAGCTTGTCCTTCTTTCCCAAGTGTTGGCCATCTCCATGTGTCGTAATCTGTTACAATTCTTACAAAATCGCTTACATCCACATCTAAATATTTATGGTCAATCAGGTATTTACTAAATAATTCTGTACCACTTGTCATAAGTCCTGCATCATTATTCTCTATTTTAACAGTACACCAATCATATTTATTGAGTTCTAATGCTGTTTTGTGATGGTCAAATAATTTAAAATTATTTTTATATTCCCTGTCAATCACAGAAGCCAAATCATTCTTAATACTAATGTCTGTAATAAAACATGTATCATGTTCTTTGTCCATATTAGAAATATATTCTCTCACAAGCGAATCTACTTCATCATAGTTACAATATGTAATATCTGCATTTTTACCAAATGTCAATTGTGCCAGAACCGCACAACCAATTCCATCTAAATCCCGATGTGTGAATAATTTAATCATTCTCTCCATTCCTCCTTGTTATATTTCATTGTCAGCCAAACTTGTAAAGCCACTTCTATTGTCCTTCCTTTATTCTCCCACTTTCCATTTAACATGTGCCAACTTTCCCATGCCCAAATGGATGGAGTAGAACCATCATCTTTAACAAAATTTGTCTTATTACCAACGCTATTAGCCCACTTGTCAAATGCTCTCCAAGCTGTTTTAAGAATTTTAGGACGTTCTCTCCCAGATGTTTTTATTCCAAAATATTCATATACAATTGCTGCAAGTTCTCTATCACTTAATCTTGCCAACTGTTCTTTTATATAATCTGCATTTGTCATGTTCCTACCTATTATTATATTTCTCTACTAATTCTTCTCTTGTTGCATTTAATAATTCCATGCAATAATCCAGTAACACATTATCCGGATGATCTTCTTTTCTACAATACTTGCAGCTATCCGGCACATAATGCTCACAGTCTGTACAACTGTCGTATTTACAATGTTTTTTTCTATATTCATACATAAGTTCATAATCATCTAAATCTGGATGCAATTTACAATGTTCTCTCACATAACCATCTTCTTCAGCGCATTCATCACAACACCATTCTGTCCAACAAGTTTCACATGATACGTATTCCCCACAATCTGGAAATGTTGTTCCGCAATTGTCACATGTATAAAATTCTACTCCCATTACTCTTCGTCCTCCTTAATAAAACTAAATTTTCATATCTTCTGAATTTATTTCTATTTTTTCACCAGATTTTAAATCAACAAGATAACATTTTCTAGCGGAGAGATTTCCAAAACATTTAATTTTAATAATCTCATCTTGTCCATCTATTTTTTCTAAATCATATATACAAAAATAGTCCGGGATTTTTAATTGATATTCTTTTCCATTAATATACACGTAATATTCACCATCACTATATGATCTACATGTTATTTCTCCATCTGAATGTTCTAAAATCCTTTCGATACGATTATACTTCTCTTCTAGATCCTTATATTTTTCTTCTAGCTCCACAAATCTATCCTTACTGATCCACATAATCAATCCTCAACTCCAAAATAATATTTCTTTAAACGCTCCTCGCCAATAGATTTAATTGCCTGTCGTGCGATCTCTTCTGACGTAAAACAAATATTACAAATACAAAAATCATATACATATAATGGATTGATGATTTCTTCTTTACAATTATAAAAAATGAACCATTTCTCATGTTTCTTATCTGTCCAATCAATTTCACATTCATTGTTTTCTTCTGCGAATCGACGCAATTCAGCTTCTACTTTTAATTTCTCTAAAGCAAATTTTGCTTCTTTTTCTGTTTTAAAACAATTCCCAATTTCATAACGTCCATAATCTACATTATCATTGTTCCAACTTGAATCAACGACCCTAAAACCATTAATAATCCAATATTTTTTATTACATTCTGGTTTCCAAACCTTTCTCTTGCATCCATTCGACTTCTTGATAATTTTCATCAACTGTTCTCTTTCTTCCTCTGAAAGATTCTCCATATTAACAGTAATATTATTCTCCATACTTAATTACTCCTCTTCGTTCAAATTAATTTTTACATTCTGCCATTTTTTATAAGCGTCCAAATACAATTCATTTTTATCACCGTTATATGTAAGTTCGTAATACATACCGTCAGAAATATTTGTGCTTAATAATGCTTTATGATTCTGCAGTGTCTTACAGTACCAGACTACATAAACATCTTCCTGTGTGATAAATACATTGTCTGTTTTGTCTACATTTTCATTGAAATAATTCACTACGTTTTCTTTGCATAAAGCAATAAATTTTTCACTACTCATAATCTTATTCTCCTTTTTTCTTTCTAAATTTCTTACAATTTCTCTTGTGTCTTCTAATATCTTCTTTAATTTTAAATAAGATTCATTTGGAGCATATTCTTCAGGATGATCTCTTGTAAACGATACACATTTACCATTAGTCTTATCTTCTACAATTAAGAATTCACCTTTATTTTTAATAGCTTCAAACTGTTCATGCCAAACTTTTACATGTCTTACATTACTAAAATCTAACCCTGATGGTACTGACATATTATTTACCTCCTACGAAACGAAAGTTTCATCTTATTATTTTTCTAAATACTGCATATAGCTGTGACACCATATGCAGCTAAATTTATTTACGTTTTCTTCCAAAAAAGAATCCAATGCAAGTTGACATTACGATACACATAATAAATACCCATATATTTAATACAATCATTTATTACCTCTTTTTCTTTTCATTTCTTCGATTGTTTGTCTTGCATTTCGTTCTCTCTCGCTTGCTTCAAGTCTCATGTCTTGAGCTTGTACACTAGAGTCAAAAGCAATTCTACTTCCTTCTGCTCTTCGCCTCGTTTTCTTGGCTCCTTCTCTGACTCTCTCTAGCATTCTTTCACTCTCATTATTCATGTTCATACTGTCCATACTTTGATGGAGTTCAATAATCTGACTATCTGCTTCCATCTGGAATAAAACCTGTTCTTTTTCCTCTTTTAATTTCTGAAGATCTGAACTTGCCTGATTTCTAATTTCTTCCTGATGCATTTTAGCTTGTTTCATTTCTTCTATCGTATCTTTTAATACCTTGATTTTGTTCTCTACTGTTTCTTTTTTCATAGCATATTGCATTGCAGAATTTTCATCATTATTATCTAAACATGCGTTAATTTCTTTTGTGATACGCATAATTTCTTTATTTGCATTGTATAAATCCTTTTCTGCGCTGTCTAATCTTCCAGAAATCTCCGCATATGTTGTAGATGCTTTATTATAAAATTCTTCTTTATCACGAATAGCTGCATTGTAATAATCTTTTGCCCCTTCTGGAGTAGACGCATCTTGTCTCATTACTTCGTCTGTTCTTCCTTTTAATTTCACTCTTAATTGTTTCCCAAACGAAGAGTTTAAGAAAATAACGACTAAAATAACGACGATTGCAATCAATACAATAAACATAAAATTTGTCATATACTTATTCTCCTATTCAACATCAATTCCGTATGTGCGACATAATGCTTCAAGTCCACCGTTATAACCACTTCCAACTGCTTTAAACTTCCATTCATTGTTGCGTCTATAAATTTCTCCAACAACAATTGCTGTCTCAGTAGAAAAATCCTCGCTCAAGTCATATCTTAATAACTGTTCTCCTGTTTCTTCGTCTAATACTCTAATATACGCATTTTCTACCATTCCAAAATTTTGTAACCTATTGTTTGCATCATAAATTGTTACCGCAACGGATATTTTTTCACTATTATTCGGCAAATTCTGAAGATTTACTTTAATTACCTCATCATCACCTTCTCCATCACCAGTTCTGTTGTCACCTGTATGGATGACGCTCTTGGTTGAGTTTGAAAGGTTCCCATAAAACACAAAATCCTTGTCATTACCCACTTTTCCGTTTGCGCCTGTAATAAATACAGACGCATCTAAATCGAAATCAGATTCTCCATCATAATGATTTGTATCCCATCCAAGTCCAATAAGAAGTTTATGTAATGATGGTCTACCTTTTGTTAGATCTACTCTTTGTCCCTTCTCAAGATTAACAGACATTTCTCACACCTCATTTCTTATCTGTAATTTTCTGTTAATTCGCTAATACTTTTATCTGTAGTTCCTGTTCCAATGGCATTGAATTTCCACTCATTATTTTTCTTATACAATTCCCCAAAAATCATTGCAGTTTTACCAGCGTAATTATCGGACAAATTGTATCTACAAATTTCATTTTTGCTAGACTGATTTACAATTCTAATAAAAGCATTTTTAATCATCCCAAAATCCTGTTTTCTTGCATTACATGCATAGATGTTAACTACAAATACAATTTTACCAACATTTTCTGGTATATTTTTTAAGTCAACTGTAATCTGTTCATCATCTCCGTCACCATTTCCTGTCAAGTTGTCTCCATGATGTAAAATGCAACCATCACTTGACCGGCGTGATCCGTAATAAACAACATCCATATATTTATCTTCGTTGCTTAAAACAATTGCTGAAGCATCACAATCAATATCATGTGTTCTACCAAACAATCCTTTTTTCGCCGCATCCCAACCAAGACCCACAACTACTTTCTCAAGACCATTTACTTCTTTTGATAAACTGATTTTCTGACCTTTTACTAAATTTACTGACATATTCTTATTCTCCTTTTTCTTTTATACATTCAATCCAAAGTTCTTTGCAATAGCTACAAATCCATCATTATATCCGCATCCAATTGCGTTAAATTTCCACTCTCCATTCTTACGATATAGCTCCCCAGCAACGATACCTGTTTCAAGAGAAAAATCTTCATCTAATTCATACTTAAATAGTTCTTCATTTGTATCAGCATCATATGCTCTAATATATGAATTGGACACCATCCCAAAATTCTGAAGCCTATCTTCGGCATTATAAATTGCTGCAGCAAAACTGATTTTTTCAATATTCGATGGAATCTTATTCAACTCTACTTTCATCGTTTCATCATCACCAGCTCCTTCGCCTGTTCTGTTGTCGCCAGAATATACAATTGCTCCACTTGGATGACATGGCTGGTTATAGAAAATAAAGTCCTGTTCACCAGTTACTTTACCGTTTGCATCTGTTAAAAATGCAGATACGTCAAGATCAAATGGTGCATTCCCATCATATTTGTTCGTATCCCATCCTAAACCAAATACAACCTTCTTCAATCCGTCATTTCCTTTTGTTAAATCAACTTTCTGACCCTTTACTAAACTAATTGACATATTTATGTTCTCCTTTTTAATTATTTATTTTTGTAACTGCTTTTCTTACTAAATCAACTGGTATTGCCATAAACGCAAGAACTACAATAACTAACCAATGATTGAAATCTAACGGTGTTACCTTAATCAATTCACCTGCAAAATTGCAAAGCACTACTGTAATCATAAAAATGCTAATTGCGATATATCCAAATAATTTATTTTTTCTAATTCCTTTTAAAAGGTTGAAACTATCTGTTCTAATATTAAATCCGTTAAACACTGCCATAAAACATAACAAAGCGAATCTCGCAGTCATTGCCTCTACATCTGTTGAAAACATTTTAGAAATAGGACTAAGAATGATTACTCCATATAATGCAATAAAAGATATTGTGCTAACTGCAATTCGTGTTTTGGCTCCCCTTATAAATAATCCGGAACCTTTTTTGATTGGGTCTTCATACATATATTCTTCTTTTGGTGGCTCTCCTCCAAAAGAAAGTGAATTCAACGAATCCATAATAATATTTACAATAAGAATCTGTACCGATGCTAGTAATGATCCAGCTGCTACAATCGGATACAACACACTCAAAATAAGTAAAGAAATGTTGATTGGTAACTGGAACTCTAAAAACATCATAATGTTGTGCATAAATGTTCTTCCTAGTTCTACCGCTTTTACAACCGAAGCAAAATTATCGTCTGTAAGCACAATGTCTGACGCTTCTTTCGCAACATCGCTTCCTGTTTGCATTCCAAATCCAACATCAGAACGTTTTAATGCTGGTGAGTCATTTACCCCGTCTCCTGTCATCGCAACAGATCTACCAATCTCTTGAGCTAAAGTAACAAGTCTCAATTTTGTATTCGGAGAGCATCTTGAAATTACTCTCAATGATGGGATAATTTCTTTGACATCTTCATCGCTCATATTTTCGAATTCATCATTTGTGAGAGCTACATCACCATCTTTGTAAATTCCGCATTCTTTTGCTACCGCAATTGCAGTTTCAATACAATCTCCTGTAATCTCAATAACTTGAATACCAGCTTTATGTGCAATATTCACTGCGTCTGGAACCTCGTCCCTAACAGGATCAACGACTCCAATAATACCAAGTAATGACATATCTTCCGGTAGTTTATTCTCTTCTAACTTTTCATTTTTAGAAGACAACGCAATACATCTCATAGATTTCGTTGTCATTTCTCTAAGTTTATTCTGAATCGCTTCTTTGTCCTTAGATGTAAAAGATTTTCTATTTCCTTCCTCATCAATCATAAATGAACACTTTTCAATAATTCTCTCAGGTGCTCCTTTATAATATGTAAGGTTGTCCTTTGTAGTAAACGCTGAATATTTATTACTACTGCTAAACACTTGCTTGTCCAACATTTGAATATTCTTATTAATATTTTTGTATTCATCTGAATTAACTAAGGACATCATGGCTCTATCGATTGAATTTCCACCAGTGATCATCCCATCTTTGTCAAATGTAGAACTGTTGTTCAAAACAATGTTGTTTTTCATTTCATTCCACAATTTTGAATTCATATCAATTTCTTTTGTATTTGAGCCAATAATTGTCTTTGGAGTCATAACACCTGTTGTCAATGTTCCCGTCTTATCTGTACAAATAATGTCAACATATGCTAATTCAGGAATTTTACCTGGATTCTTGGCAAGGATATTGAACTTCTCCATTGTTTTTACGTTCTGTTTGGTAACAAGTTTTACAATTAATGGAAGTCCTTCCGGAACTGCAGCAACAACAATGGTTAATGCAACTGAAAAATTCTGTGCAAATTTCTGAATTAAATTGAAAATGTCATCCGAAAAATATTTTGAAACACCAACTTCCATAATTCCAGAAACGGTAAGAACAATAAACGTAATTGATGCTGCAATCGTTCCCCACTTAGAAATAAAGCCACTTAAATTATCTAACGCAATATCAAGAGCTGTTTTAGGAGCCTCTAGTGTTTGCATTTTTACCAATGTATCTCCATTGACTGTATTTACACCAACATCTGTGACAATCATTTTTCCTTCGCCGGACATCACGGTTGTTCCTGCAAACAAACAATTCTGATTTGTATACGCATCTGTCGATGTTGTTTTCTTATGAATATATCCATCAATCGGCGTTTTCTTACACTCTTTTGTTTCTCCATTAATTGCAGCATTGTTAACTGAAATTTTACCTTCCATAAGATATCCATCTGCAAAAATCTCTTGTCCCATTCCTACACAAACAACATCTCCCACAACCAATTCATCTTTATTGATTGTTTGCAATTGACCATTTCGTATTACATCACAATGCCTAATAGATGTTTTTGCTCTTAATTCTGCTGCTGATTTTTGTACACCCAACCCTGTCTTAACCGCGATACAAGTTACAATTGCAAGAACAAACATAATCATAAGCGGTTCAGATAATTCCATTACACCTAAAAACCCCAACACCATTTGCAACATGGCAATTGCAATTAAAATCATAGTGATTTTTTCACATAGAGCATCTTTTGCAAAATGATACCATTTTTTTAATTTCGGTTCTGGTAATTTATTAGAACCGTACTTTTCTCTGTTTTCAACAACCTGTTCATTTGTTAATCCATTCATATTACTCTCCTTTTGCTCCTTTTTCTTTATGTAAATCACCAATCTCTTTCATGGCGCGTACATACGCTTCTTTCTGAATATTAATTGCTCTTTCACGTTTTTTCTTATCTCTTTTCACTTTTCGCTCATGAGCATGTCTCTTTTTCATTGCTTCTTCATGTTTCTTATTCTCTGCTTCAACAAGCTTTCTATCATGTTCTTTTATTGCCTTATCGACCATCTTTACATATTTCTTTTGATAAGAAAGTTCTGTTGCCATATGCTCAATTCCTTCTAAAGTATATTTGTCTTTATACATGTTTTTTGATAAAGCAACGAATAAACCTCGCCGCAAATCAAAAGTGTCCTTATCATCGCAAACAACTTTCTCCTGTGTGTTATCACTAAAATCAACTCTAATTACTTTATTTGGAAATAAAATTTCAAAACTAGAAATTTCAATGTTATTATTATCTTCGTATACAGATGATTTAGAAATTTCTAATCCAATTCCACTGCACATCTCCTTACATAGATCATAAGCCGTCTTTGCTTTATAAAAATCTTCCTTCATTCCTATTTCTCCTTTTAAATCTGCTTTATAATATCTATAACAAAAATTAGTCAAAAAATAATAAAGCTATATACATATTAAATTTATTTCATTTTATTTAATCATAATTCCGAAAAATCAAAGTGCTCACCGCAGCTACACTCAACTGTTCCAAACACTCCAATTGATGTTGGCGTAAATTTATATGTATAGCTTCCGCCAATTGTCCCACTATATCTCATCTTTTTAGAAGATTTTGTAATTCCATGAACTTTTTCTTCGTGTTCGTTCTTCCATTTCTTAATTCTCTCATTTTCAATCTCTGTAATTGGAAATCCACGCCGAAGATCTTCTCTCATATTATCTAACTGTTGATTCATCTTTTGAATTTCTTCATCTTTGTCGTATTCGTCTGTCAGTTTTTTATTCTCTTTTACAAGACGGTCAATGCGCATGTCTTTGTTTTTACATTCATCCATAATAAAATCAACTGCGTCCTGAACTGTCCTACACGTTTTCTCTGATCTAACCAGCATAATTAGTCCTCTTTTTTCTTATTCTCTTCTTGATTTACTCCAACGTTCGCTATTTTATAAAGAATGTCGTATAACCATCCAAAAATATTATCCTTTTTACTACTCAATTTGTTAGAGATATAAATTACAAAAACTATTATTGGAGCGAGATATCCAGTTGCAACACACACAAATGTCCAATCCGTATCATCAAAGAATTTTTTTAAATGCTTTTTATTATATTCCGTTTTCCTTAAATAACTAAAAATTAAAAATAGCAAAGTAAGAAATCCAACCAAAATCCGTGATAAAAAGAATCCAATAACCTCTTCGAAATCATTTTTTAAGATATCACTTGATATAATCAACTCATGTCCTCCTTCCTTACTGCAATATAAAACCAAGAATTTATCTTACAATAATAAATGATTCTCCATTTTGGTTCATAGCACTGATACTATGTTTTCCTTTTAATAACCGCATGATACTAGCAACTTCTTTTTCACATTCATGGCACAAATCTTTTTGCTTAGAATTAGGTGTTACATTTTGAAAAGATCCAACGGATAATTCCGGTAATACATAATTAGGTGTATGTTCACACTCTTTACCACATAGATCACAATAATATTTTTCTTCAACTTTTTTCATGATTTAATTCTCCATTTCTTCAAGTATTCCTCTTATCTCTTTATTTTGTTCTTGTCTTAATTTTGATTTGAACATTCTTCGGTTTTTCTTTTTCATTTTAGACCATCCATTATGATTATTCGCCCAACATGCATACTGCTTGCTAAACCACGACTGACCATATTCTGAAAACTGTCTTCGAGAGACTTCATTCGACTTCTTCATTTATTCTCCCTTACAATTCAATATAATTCCATCTTTTATTACCTTCATATTTCCATTGAATTTGCCCTTGGTAAATTCTAGTCTCAATATTCTCTACATTATCCATATCTAGAATAAATTCTCTATACGCATCAATATCTCTTTCTGATAAGTCATGAATTGCTTTAAAAATATCCAGATTCTTACAAATATGCTCTACTGACCATTCATAATCTGTAAGTGAAAGCTGTCTTTCAAACTCTTTCACATTATCATCTACTTCAGATTTTGCTTCTTCATATGTAAAATAGACTTTATCAGGACGAATTGAAACATGATCAATATGATGCTGCCACATAGGATATTTCTTTACAATTCTATATCCTTCTTTTGTAATATCTGCTTCAATAACACCATGGAAAATTGTACAATCCTTTACCAAATATCCAAGATCATATGCTTGCTTGATTGTTTCTGGCTTCTTAGCATCAGTCCGATAATTTACTTCTTCTTCTGTTAAATCAGAATATGTAATTTTAAACAACTTTGTATTATATGTCCATCCTTTGGGTAATTTCTTATACTTTGATTCGCTATCAAATTCGTCAATCGGAATTCCATTTACTAATCTTCTTTCTCTTAATGCTAAATAATCGATTACAACAGCATCTGAAAATTGTTCATCAACCATTCCATTTTTTACAGAATATCTCCCATTACCATCACTATGACACCAGTAAACAATGTCCCCATTTTTGAATCTTTTCTCAAATCCTTGTTTCATATATTACCTACTTTCTAAGAAATTTATATGAATCTCCAACTCCACATGATTTTACAATATCAACCGGAATATAAACCCTATCATCAAATGATTCAGTTTTACAAATCTTCTCTACATTTAACTATGCGTACAATCGGATTTGATCAATAACCATATCCATGTCGAACGCTACTGGCTGCTCATCAATTAGATCATCGATATATCCAACTCCAATTGACAGTTGACCTGGAGAAAATCCTGTTTCTTTTGCAAACTGTTCTGCTAATTTTTGTTTATCAATAAATTGCTTGCTCATACCTTTTATTCTCCCTAATGAAAGTTCTCTTTCTTTGTATTTATTCCATTATCGTTACTTCTTCTTCGTAATCAGGATAATTTATCACATGAAGTTCTGCGTATGGTTCATATGCAACATTCGATTTAAAAAACGATTCTTTATAGACAAGACCATCTAATAAACTCACTGCACAGCATTCTCCATCATGATTCGAGTCATAAAGTTTCATGTAATAGCTTTCTCCGAAATAGAATACGCTTCCAGGTTGAATCTGCTTTACAGGAATCATTATTTTTTTATTACATACAATTCTCATATTCTTATTTACCTTCATTCTCTAATTGAATAATTTTAGCTGCCTGATGACAAATAATATTTTTTAATGTATCCATCTCTTTATAAATCTTATGTCTATATGTAGTCATATCCATATTATTTTTTAATAAAGAACAAATACACTCCAAACACTCTGTCATATCATCAATTGTAATATCAGACTGACATCCATTTTCAACAATCAAATATAACTCACTCAAATTTTTGTTATATTGTCTAATTGTATCAAGATTTTCTTCAGATAATTTTCTCATTATTCACACCTCGCTTTATTTATTACCCACATTCATTCCATAATTATTCCATTGAAAGATTGTCCTTCTTCTTTCAGAAACAGAATTTGACTTCAAATGTTCTTCGCTTCCCTCATAAACTACAACGGAGTTATAATCTATACGATCTTTGAATTCGTTGACTCTTTTTAATACAATACCTATTGCATACTCCATTGCTTTATCGTACTCCTGGAACCACCTTTCGGAAGCGCCATAACACATTGGGTTTACCCCTCCATCTTCAAAAACTATATACCCATCCTTGCTTGTACAATATTTATTCACTCTTCATCCCATCTTTCGTAATAATCCAATTCCCCATCCTGAAATAGTTTTTCAACAAACTTCTCTACCTGTTCAATTGTCCAATCTGAAAAGAATTCCATATTTACAGGTGCATGAGTATCTTTCTTATATAACTGACAAGAATATGTATATTGAAACGGCTTGTACCACTCTTTACTTTTATCGTATTCCGACATCCATTCGTTCGATATTTTGTGTACATCAATAAAATATTTCTTGCCTTTTTCATCATCAAATCTTTTTTGAAAATTATACAAATATATATCTGATCTCTGGAATTGTGTTTTGTCGTATTTTTTGTATCCTCGATTTAGAAAGTGCTCATCACATAATCGATTATTACTCATCTTTGGTTCTCCTATAATATTCATCTACTTCTATGCATATTTCTCTATAATAATCAGATGTGCCATTTCCATATGTATCACCATTATCTACATCTTTACAATGTGGACATATATATTCTTCTACGTTTTTAATAAGTAGATCTCTTTTCATTAGCTTTCCACATTTATCACACACATCCACATCTTTATACTCAACATCAAGCTCTTTCTTGATAATATCGGTCTTATATCCTAAGATGAACTCTCTATCAATTAGAACACAGATTATTTCTGAATCAAAAATGTCTGAATCATATCATTCCAATGAATTTCTATAGTCAAATAATTTCTTATTTTCCGTGTTAATACAAGCCTTTCCAAATGCAGCATCCCAACCACAGGTTCCTGACAGATATTCTATTCCTTCATCTGCGAAGTCATACGGTGATATTCCAGTAATTCGAATAAGTTGATATAAAAATTCATTCAAAAAATCATCTGTAATCAAATTCTTAATATTAGATGGTATTGTATATTCAATATGTACACCATCTACACTTCTTACTATTGGCATAAATTGATTCTCCTTATCTCAACATCTCACATATTCATCTACAAATCTTTTCATAACTCTCGAAACTTGTGGCTGAGAACATCCAGCAATTTTCATTATTTCTACTTGTTTATATCCCTTCATTAACAAATCAATTATTAGCTTATGTTTGTCTTTCATTTTACTGAGTGCATTTTTTAAAGCAACTTTATGAATACAGTCGCTCTCAACGTTGTAATCCAATTGTATTTTTTCAATAAATTCTACTTTATTTCCAGATTCATCCTCATACTCAGTGTTGTAATAAAGAATCTTGTCTTCTGGAATTGTTCTCTTATTTAATTCTTTTCTTTTTTCGCTATACACTTCATTAAACATACATTTGAATGCATATGTAGAAAATTTTGATGTTCCTTCATTAAATGTTTTTGCTGCTTTACACATTCCAATTGCAGCTAAATCATACCAATCTTCCATATTTAATTTTTCTTTATGTAAAAATCTGTATATTAAATTGTGATTTTCAATTACTAACTGCTTCTGATATTCTGTCATATTTCACCTCATTTTAAACGAAACTATTCTTTCATTTCTACAAGCCGACTGATACAATATCAAAATCACTCACAATACCTTCATGAATTTGATTTAAAATACATTCAGTTCCGCCAAAATATAATACCCCATCAATAATTATTTTGCATGTTTTAGCTTTATCATCCCATGATACAGAACTTAATCCTTTCATAGTATTCCCTATAACAACACCATTTTTTACAGAATCATTATCTCTATAGATTATCGGTAGTTCTGTTTTTAATTTGTTTATTGCATTCTTTACTGCGTCTTTTGTGTATATAATCCCATTGCTATTCGGTTTGTCAAAAGGGATTGTAATATCCAATGACGCTTTTATATTTTCTAAACGCATGTAATCACCTCATAAGAAATTAACCTTTCATATCTTCAACAAACGCTTTATACTTCCTTGTATATTCATAGGAATCTTTGAATATATTGCATACTGCTTTATACAATTTCGGTTCGTATTTTTGAACCACTTCTAATTCGTTCTCAAAATCTCTTCCATATGGACACCCGACACATCCGGTGCGTTTTAATCCATATTCCGTATAACACTTGCTATGCACAATTCCATATGCATTTTCATAATCAATCTTATCTTGATCTCTGTACCAAAAAATTGGTCTGTAATTATCATAATCGCCATCGGTATTATCATAACAGTTCTTGTACGCTGCTGATCTAGCTCCACCTTCTGATTTTCTAACTCCAAAAATATTTAATTCGTATCCATTCTCTTTAATCATGTCATGAGATATTTTTTTCTTTGCATATGTACAACACTTATTTGATATATTAAAATCAGGCGGGTTTTCAACTATAAATTCCTTCAGATACTTATTTCTTGAAATGTTAAATGAAGACTTGTCCCCGTTTGCATTACACCACCACGACAAAGCAGATTTACATTTTGGATATTTCTGTATTAATGTATCAAATTCTTCATCTTCCCATTGAAGTTCATGTTTCTGCAATCTTGACATAAATTCACTTACATTCTTGGAGATAAAAGGTTGTCCATAATCCCTACAGCTCTTAGGAATAGGCTTAATTGCTTTTTTGCGAATAAATTTTATATTATATTTTCTCTCAAGATATTCCAAATGGTCTTTTGTCGCTTGATATTCAAGTCCAGTATCAAACCAAACGTAATCAACCTTGTTGTCTTTATCACATCTCCAAACAATATCCAACATAATATCGCTGTCAGATCCACCTGAAATACTACACAATATTTTTTTATATTTAGGACTATTAATAATCGCCCACGCTCTTATTAGATTATCCAGAATAACTTGATTTTGGGGGCAATCTTTGATTAACTCTTCAATCGAGCTTGCCTTTTGAGGAATATAATTTTTCAATTTTAATTTCACCATAGTAGCTGCGCAGCTTTACTCACATGTGAACGTTTATCCTTTCTTCTATTTTTGTAATTACTGTTTATGTATTCTCTTACAAATTAAAAAGTTTATAATCTTCCCACTGGTATCCACTTCCATACGGAACAATATTCAAATACAATTGAGAAATAGTCGTGTTATTCGCATCAATCCACGCTTTTCTCCATCTATATCCTCTTGCTCCGGCATTAGGATTAATTATGATCCACTCTTCGCCGTCACTAAATCTTATTTCTGAACTGATATAAGTTGATTTTGAAATACGTTTAAATACAGTTTCAATTCCAGATTCGTTTTTCTCGTTTTCAATTTCTAATAATTTATTTATTCCAATTTCTATATCACTCGTATAGATAATACATTTTACGCTTTGATTACTACATGCTCCTTGCACTTAATTCATTCTCCACTTCTTCCCATGTAAATTGACTTGTAATAAACTCATGGGTATATTTTTCCCAAGTTGTTTTATAATCAGTACGCATAAATTTGCTCATTTCGATTAAAGCATCGACAACTTTATTGATCTTAATTTCTATCATTTTCTTCTTCATTTGAAACGTGAGTTTTATTTATTTATCTCTGCAATATAATTATCTTTTTGAACTGTTGTTATTGTATTGCTGCATCCATCTGTCCTAAATGTATATTCTCTCATATTGCATCTACGTTCTTTGACTTTACCTGCTTCGTATTCTTTTCTAATCTTTTTTGCATATTCAGTTCTCTGATACTTCAGACAGAAATATTCTTTTCCACAAACAGATTTTACTCTGTCTGTGGATTGATAAAATTTCCAGAATTGATGCCTTTATACAATCTATCAAGTGCAATCTCAAACGCGCCAATTCCCGAAAAGAAACTACTCAATTTTAAATCATCAAACAAATAAGGCATAACTTTATATAGCTCTACATATATGTAATAAAGAACATCAATTACAATAGAATTCCCTGCTTGTTTATATAATTGACTATTTGAAACTCCGGCTTTCTGTGCAGCATCAAAATTCTCATCAGAAAACCCCATAAGTCTGAAAGTTTCTCTTGGTGTCAGCTTGCGGATTCTGATTGGAGATTCAATTTTGCAAATTCCAGTTTCTGTTGCAGTAACTGTTGGACATGTATTCCCATTATCCTGAACTCTACCCCTCCTAGTTTTACTATCAGGATAAGACAAATCTGCCACACCACCAACTTCACATTCAATATACCCCTGTTTGGTTGCTTGTTTGATTGCAACTTTATTTCCTTCGCCTTTGTTTGTAGTTAATGTTGGTGATAATCCTTCTTCTGAATAAACAGACCCGTTCATACCATTACCTGATGGGTTGATATTGCCAATTTTTAAAACTGCTGTACCTTCAGATTTTCTATTTGAAATACCACGATCTTCTCGTGAGGTAATACAATTTGCCGTTTCAATGAATTTTGGATTGTTATATGACTTATCAATTCCTGTAATAACCTTCGGTTCATGACCACCACCACTACATGTATTCAATGTTGGGCTGCAACCACTTACATCATAAACTCTCCCTACTTGCGGATTGTCCCATGCTCCATTACAATCGGAAATATTTCCAACTTGTCTTACAACATTTTCATTTACTAATCTTGGATCTTTATAATCTCTCGAAGTTAATGTTGGTGCATATTCAGAATATTCTCTGCTCTTTCCTTCTCTTTTCACTTGGCATGGATCATATAATAAAGAATTTTTGTCATTTAAATTTGTAATAAATCTTTCAACTTTCTCATCAGAAATATAAAATTTATCATCGACTTCATCTTCTAATAAATCTTTTAATCTCAGACCATTATCAAAAGGTTCCGGGAATTTAAACTTCCCATTATCCAAATCCTTTTTAATAAATAACAGATACACACGTTCTCTGTTCTGTGGAATTCCATAATTTTTAGCATTCAGAACCTTCCAATATACGTTATATCCATATTCCTCTAATTCATCAGTAAATAATTTAAAAGTTGTATCTTTAAACTGTTTTCCAACAATATTTTTTACATTCTCATAAATGCCAAAATTCGGTTTATTTGCTCTTACAACTCTGAGATATTCTACAAGAAGAGAAGACCTTGTTTTATCAATATTTTTACTTCCGCAATTTGGACATTTATCTCTCTCATTCCAATGAACTGTTAATGGATTATATTCATGCTCACATTCTTTACAAGTCCATACAGAACCTTTTTGTTTTCCGGCTACTGAAAAATCCTGACACGGCGACCCTCCACAAATCACATTAAAATCATCTAATTCAGTTTCATCGACCTTTGTGATATCACCAAGATTTTTACTTTCATCTACATCGTGAATTGCACAGTAGCTTTTTGTTGCATACTTATCAAATTCACAAAAATTTACAAGTTCCCAATGTTTATCTGAATTATATTTTTTATCCTTGTTTTCTACCATTTACCTCTATATAAGAGGTGTGTACACACATTTTACCTAGGATTACTCATTCATCCTTTCTTAAATATCTATGTAATCAGACCATTTGCAACTGATCTGATTCAAATGAAAAATATATTTCAAATGACGTTCGCGACCGCCAATATATTATTCTCTCTTCTTACAATAACGAAATCAAATCATGAATTGTAACTAAAGACCAAAGTACAATCCATACACTCTTCCATATTTTTGATGCTTTATCCTTTTGAATTACTGCATTAATAATCGATAAAATGACAAGTAGAATATCAAATACTACTTTATACATAAAATTTTTCCTTTTCTAAAATCCTGTTTGTTTTGTTTCAAAATTAATATTTCCTCTTCCAATAACACTTACAGAATCATCTTCCCATCTGTCTCCTTTACTGTGGAACTCTGTATCGTCTTCATAGACACCCTCTGTATGGATAATTTCAAAATCAATTTCTCCGTCAAAATCTTTAATCAGTGTTGTTGTCCACGGACGTTCAATATGATAATTAAAATCTGGATTATACTTTAAAACTTCATCAAGTAAAAATACTCCTACCATCCCAGCATCTGCACAGAACTCTCCAAGTTTTTCATGTGTATCTGAATTGTAAGTTGTGCAAGACCAATCACCATACAACGTATCTCTACAGATATAGTTTTCGATTCCTAGCACTTCCATATCTTCTCCATAGTTGCATAGTTTCCAATCAGAAACATTATTTTTTCTATATTCCTGAAGTGCTGCTTCATATCTTTTATTCTCTTCTTCATACTGTTCAGATTTATGAATCCATTCTTCTAATAAAAACTCTTCTGGAAAACCAGTATCTTCTTCTAACGCTTTAATTTCGTTTTCATCCATTTTTCTGTAATCTGGATAATATTTCTCTCTACTATGAGAAAAATAATCTTTTGCTTTAGGATATTCTCCTACCTCTTTCTTTTCTTTGCAGATATAACATGGATCTGTGATAATAATATTTTCTTTAAATCTCATCTTCTCTCCTTCTCACACCATTCAAAAAAGTCATACATACCGTGATTTCTAATACCATCTGATTTTCTTTTCAAAAACGGTATTAACTCATGCATAAAACTATTTACCCCACCAATATTCAATTCATAAACATAATTTGAGAGCGCATAAAAGATATACTCTGCAACATCTTTTCTACCGGCTGCTCTTGATTCCGCTTTCATTTCATCAAGTTCTTCTTCTGATAGCTCGTAAAACACCTTAGAACTAACAATATTTTTCTCTATCTTTTTCAAAACAAAAATTGCCTCAACATACTATTTGAAAATTGTATTTTATCAGTCATATTATTCTTCTTTCAGTTTACTAATCTGTTCTTCCAATTCTTTAATCTGCATCTGTTTTCTTCTGGTGGCATAATTTTTTAAAAACTTATCATATGTGTTTTTATAATGAGCATATGCCTCATCTCCATTATCCACTGAATAATACAATGCGTGATTCAACACGTCTTCGTATTTAGGTTTTACATTATGTAGCTCTTTATAAAACTCTTCAAAATATTCAACATCATAATAATCACCAAAAATATAACCTCCAGTTGGGAAAGATATTTTTAATAATTCTTCCTCGTCAATATCACCATAATTTGTAATATTTTTAAATCTGAAAATTCCTATTCCATATTCAATTTCTGTAAAACCTTTATACGCCATAACATTTTTATCAATGTTCCATTTTTTGTATTTATATGCAATACTCAATAGCTTCTTCGTTAGAGCATATAATTCTGACAAGTCACTGTTATACATCCCTTTATCAAATCCATTTTCTTCTAGAATCTGCCGTACTTCTATCAGTGCGTCTAATACTTTTAAATACTCTTCTTTGTAACTTTTCATTTTATTTTTCACCTCATAAAACAGACAATTCATCACGATTTTCTTCAGTTTTATATCTGTCTGGATTACTATATTTATCTCCAACATCAAGCATATCAAAATGAAAATCCATATACTCTTCATCTTCAATATCTTCTAAACAAAAGAAATCTTCAATATTTTTCTTATCTGCAATCACAATATATAGGTTTCCACTTTTACTCAGATATATTTTCTGTGCTTCATTTTCATATTCGCTATCACCAAACCAAGTAGCATAATAATCATAATATTCCCTACGAGGTTCTCCCCCTTCTTTTACATAATCTTCTTCTAGTTCAAATTGGATACTTGTTATATCTCCATATTTTTTAAATCTATCAAAGGTCATTTCTTTAAAATCTTCAATATGGTTTTGTCCAAATGCATATCGTTCTTTATTCGCATCTTTATGTATTTCGATCGCTACAATATTTGCAGAATCCATCTTTTCTATTGAATTAGATGCAATTCTTTTTATAGAAGTTTTTAAATCATCAACCAAAAAATATCCTATGTATTTCCCTTCTATTTTTATGGAATCACAATTTTCAAATATAAATTCTATATATGTTAACTTCAACCTTTATCCCCCTTTCGCATATTTTCAAACAATCCTAACCCTTAGTAGCTACCTATTCTTTTTATCCTTTCTGATTTAATTTCTATTTAATAATTTTCTTGGTCGATATATTTGAACATTTCTGTTGCACCATCAAAAACAATTTTTACCAAATAATTTATGCCGTTCACATATAAGTATTTATAAGAAAGAACATCGTTATTTTCTATTCTATATTTAATTCCAAAAGATTTTACCCATAGTTCCCATTTTCTTAAATCTGTCATATTTTTAATATCCGTCAATGTTTCAAAATTTCTACAAAGTTTCATAACATTCCATCCGTCGCTAAACTCTCTTAATGTATATTTTTCAAACAAATCATGATACTCAAGCCATTCTGAAACTGATTCTCTAAGATCATCTTCATTAATTTCATATGCTCCTCCTTCATCAGAACCATGTACAATAGCTTCTCGTATAATACTGTTAATCAATTCAATCTCTTTTTTTTCACTAAATTCAGTATTCATATAATCTTTATTCCTCCTCGTCAATCATATAATGACATCTCTGTAAAAGATGTAAACATAGATCCATGTAATCATTAATCTGAGACTCACTTGGTAATCCATCTTCGTATTCGTTAATTGATAACAAAGTATCACAACCGCTGCGCGAACCATAATAAGTATTCGTGTACACATAGTCTTCAACACTCGGCTGATACTGATCCCTGTGTAATATAAATACCTGAGTTCCTTGATAATCACCATCATCGATAACTAAAATATTTTCTGTATCGAACCGGTAATGGTCACATTCTATAGATGGATTAATAACGATATCAAACAGCAATTTTACGAGATCTTCATAGTTACCATATTCTTCCTGTCTAGCCTTTCTGAAATACTCCTCAAGCTTATCTTTGTTTTTCTCCCATGCTAAACAAAATTCTTTAATCATATATTTTATTCTCCTTCATACTTGTCTGGTAATTCCATCCAAGCAATTACCTTACTCATAACTTTCATTCTCCTGCCACCAGTTCCATATGAAAACCATTCAATTTCATCGTTCCATTTCTTGTTCTCGTACACTTCTTTTCTACAATATGCTACAAACCGCTCACCTCGTTTGGTTTGAATTAGAACTTCTTTACTTTTATATATAGAACTGAAATTGGTTGTTGAAATTTCTTCCAATTTAGGTAACCCAACTTTTTTAATTGAAATCACAGTTTCATATTAAAAATATAATTTTGGAATATGTTTATATTCTTTAACAACATCTGCATATCCTAAATCAGATAACAATTTTAATAGTGTATTATCCGCATATTCATGATAATTTATTGATCTACATTCTTTTAATATCTCCACATATTTATCAGATAACCCCTGTACAAAAGTAGACTTTTTATTTTTACTAAAATGCTCTGTTTCATAATCAAAAATCCATTCCCCAATTTCGGTAATGTCATTGTATGAATAAAATCCTAAATAGTCTGCGGCATATTGTAAATCAGACAACTCTTCTTCTGAATGAAGAATAATTTTTTCACAATTATTATATGTATCTTCATCCATTAGATCTGTCATTTTTTCTCCGTCTTTATTGTACGCTTCAATTGTTTGAAGATGTGGATGTTTCAACTCAAATTCATGATGTTCGCATTCATACTCATCTTCAAACTGTTTTCCATCGTCTGCAATATATACTGTTCTCATATTTAATCTACTCCATTATTTTATTTTTGTTATCAACTTTTATCACTCTCGTGTTTAAAACTAAACGACGGCATCATTTGCAATTTAAACAAATTCTTTTCGTGCATCTGGTCAATTTTCTTCTTTAATTGTTTATCATCAATTAGACCTGTTCTGATATATTTATCGAGAACTTCATATGTAAATCCTAAATTATCTTCATCTGTTTTATCGCAAAGACCGTCTGATGGAATTTTCTCAATGAACTCTTTCGGAAGTCCAAGTGCATATCCGACTTCTTTAACTTCTGTAACAGTCAGATTAGACAATGGGCTGAAATCACCAACACTATCTCCCCATCTCGTACTATATCCAATCCAATCTTCAGATAAATTACATGTATTTGCAACTCTTCCATTTACAGTCTGAGACACGGCATACAATGTAGCCATTCTAACTCGCGCTGGTAGATTGATAGAAGACTGTTTGCTCCAGTGATCATTTAATTCGGGCTTCACTTCATGCTTAATATCACGCACTGCATTAAAAATATTTACTTCAATACTTTCAATTCCGAGATGACTAACAACTTTCTTCGCGACGTCAATATCCTTTTGTTCCCCGTTTGGCATAAGAACACCCAATACTCTTTCTTTTCCTAGAGCTTCAACGCAGAGTGCAGCAACAATCGTCGAATCCTTCCCTCCTGAAATACCAACAACTGCTTTACATCCACGACCATTCTCTTTAAAGAATTTTTGAATCCATTCAATAATTGCAGTTTTAACTTCATTTGCATTAAAATTCATTTCAATCTCGCCTCTCTTTCCCTAATCTCCATAATTCCACATCACAGTTTGAAAAAATTTCTTCAATCATTTTATAAACATCATCCCAATTTGCGCCACCACGACAGCATCCAATTTTATATGGCATTGCAATTTTATTTCCATAATGACCATTCTTTAGGAATGTCAAAATCTTCAATGATTGCATGCATTTCCTTAATGCATTAATATTTGTGTACTGTTTACCATCATATCCATAATTGTTTTGGGCGAACATGTTACATATAAATTGTTCGCTCTGAGGAATTATAATGCTACCAGTGTCATAACCATTCCATCTGCTATTAATAGGAACAACTTGAATTTTTCCAATCATTTCTTCTGAACATACTTTTATGTACTCATTATATACATTTGGATATTTCTTCTTAATCTGAAGTGCAACTCCTGATCCCATTTTCTTTTGACAGTTTACCTGGTGCGCGATGATTCGAGCATCTGATTGGAACAAATCTCCATTGATAATTTTTATAGGCATTAAAATTCACCTCCATGTAGTCTGTCTCTGATTTCTTTTAACGATTGTTCTTTTAATAACTCTCCGTCTTTAAATACCGGAATTAACATATTCACGCGTTTTTCATAATCAGCAGCCTGTTCCCATGTAAGCTCGTCCTCATAATAAATGCTTCCATCGCATCGGGTATATACTCTACAACATCCTTTCTGGGATTTCTTAAATCCTCCATCTTTTGGATTTTTAAAAATTGGGAATGGCTTACCGTCAATTTCACAATATGTTGCTTTAATACATGAACTGAAAGTATCTCTTGTAAATGGTTTTAAAAATCCATCTTCTTCGATGCACTGAAATGAAAACGATCCAACGCCTAACGCCACATTTGAACATGCAAATCCGTTTTCCATGAGAATTTTGTAAATTTCTTCACATCTTTGTACTGTAATTGAATCACCATAAATTGCTTTTACATGTGGATCAAGCACTTTATACCCCTTGCTATTAACTGTTCCGCCGAATTCTTCCCATAATTTAAATACAGTTTTTGTTACAACTTCTACACAATCTCCAGAATCTCCGCGCATTAACATGCATCCGTTATGATTCATAATTTCTGTTTTTAACTGAGGAAGAATATTATCGATGATATTCCAATAATCATAAGAGTCAAGAACTGCTGAAAAACTTGTGTTTGGATAGATTTCGGTAAGTAATCTTCTTAATAATGTAATCTCATCTCCATCGACTGCATAATTACTACACATTACGGAATGCTCTGTACTAGGACTCCCATATGCAACAGATTCTTTTGTACAATCACAAAAATAATTCTTCTCAAGATAAGGAATAGTTGGAACGGTTGCCGTATTTAAAAATGATAAGCACCACCCAGCTCCTGCTTTTACCGCTGATTCTAAACACTCTTCTCCCCGGAAGTCAAATGCACCAAGGGCTTTTGATCTTGGAATATTATCTTCACAAGTTAAATCATAATAGTGATTAACAATTCCACGGTATGTCATTCCTACTGTTGCTGCCAACATTGGATGCCACATTTCTGCTGAGATAAGACTTTCTAAACTCTGAGGCAACCATGCAAAATCTTTATGTGTATTTGTAATACCAAACATAGGCACATGCATTGGAACAATTGTACCTTCTGGCAATGCAACAATCTCAATTGGCAAATATCCCAATTTATGTAGACTCTCAATCTTGTCAATTTTATACGCATCTTTCCCAAGTGATGCATCCATAATTCTTTTATATTCATAAATAATTTCTTCAAAAGGCTTATCAAAGAACTCTTCATTGAAATAATCAATCAGATACGTTTTAATAAACCCCTGTAATCCAAACATTACTACTTTATCCCATCGTTTTACACGACTCATTCTAGGAGTAAAATAGGAAACTGATTTTGTAATATTTTTAGGCAGCATTTCTGCATGAACCGCTTTATAAAAGTCAATTAATAACATTGGACTTGTCTTATTCGTCATATTCAAATACCTCTACTTTCTCATGTTCTTTTGTAAAAATACTATTTGTCGTGAACACTCTGTCTATCAATCCACTACTCAATACTTCTCCTTCGAGAATTGTATTTTCACAATGAGATACATATAGATAAATTTCTTTTGCACCAAGTTCTTTTAGCTTCTTTGAACTATGATAGAATGTACCACCACGACTTGAAATATCGTCTACAATTAAAATCTTTCTGTCTTTTATTAATTCTGTCATACCTGAAACATCTAACCCTTTAATTTCTCCTGTTTCCCAGTCACGCTTTTTAATGCCAAAAACATATGGAAGATCAAACATTGTAGAATAACGTTTCATAGCTCCTTCATCCGGAAAGAACATTGTAAGATTATTTGTGCCACCGATGTATTTGCTTTCGATTGCTTCCCACACATACTTGTCCGGATGCTTAATTACGATTTTATCAATAAGAGCTTCGCTTACAGATGAATGTGGATCTAATACTGTTACAGAATCAAAATTCAGCCAATTAATAACTTCTGCAAAATACTTTAATGTAAATACATCTTCTGTTGTTTTAACACGATCTTGACGACTGTTTGGAATATATGGCATATTCAAGTACAAATTTGTAATACCGTGAGAATTAAGATGTTTGACAATATAAATCAATGTCACCAATTCTTCATTATCCTCAAACAACCAGGTAATAGTTGCTTCTCTGTAATTTTTAAAATCATAAGGAACATCCTCTTTGAGCAAGAGAGTTCCATCTGGAAACTTCTTTACATTTAATACCTCTCCATTAATTTTTATCATAAGAATTTTCTCCAATCACATTAATCTGGCAAGATTTCATTACTTCTAATGCAGCTCTATGCTTTTCAGGAGCGACACCAGCACAGCACGACGCATCAACTGTAATTTCCATTTCTGGCACCCATGCTTTAATTAACAGAGCATTCGACACTACACAAATATCAGTACATACACCAACAAGTTCAACGCTATCATAATCATTACTAGAAAAACCACCCTGGATACATTCTGCAAGGTAATTACTTCCAAATCTATCTTTATTAATTACGTGTTTTGCGTAAGATTTTAATTCATCTACAATTTCCCATCCATTTGTTCCAATAATACAATGCTCTACAGGCAATTTTTTACCTTCCTGTGTATCTAAATAATCGTCCCAATGTGTATCTTTTGTAAAGAAAACTGCGTCCCCATTTTTTAAATATTCCTCAACTTTACATTTCACATTCGGAACAATCTCCAGGGCTTCTTTTGTTCCGAGACTTCCTGTAACAAAATCATTTTGCATATCTACTACAACTAAAACTTTCATATACACTATTCTCCTTCTATTAATTCTAAACACTCTTTCAGAAAATTTCTCACTCTATCATGTCCATTTTCGCAATATATACCTGTATAACATACCGGCTTATTCCAGAACGCCATCCATGCTCTTTTAAATCTTCCAATAACTCCTTTAAAATCTCCACCACAATATGAATCCTCAAAAGAGATTTCAAAATCAGTTGAATTTTTCATTGTATACTTAGAAAATACAACTGATTCTGCATTATCGTCACATCTAATTGTGACTGTTTTTACATTGTCTTTCTTCATATATTAGTTCTCTCTTTCTACGTTTGAAATTCTGCTTTCATTATTTAACTAAGTTATCAATATTTACAGAAAATCCATCAAACTTTCCTGTTAATAAATATTTCTTTGTATCAAAAAACATTATTTTCTTTTCTGATAGCCCCATAGAAACACCATTATCTATCAATGATTTTCTCAATAAATCCAGAACAATTTGCAACTGCTCTTTTGTATCTTCTGACATGTTATTCCTTTCTCATAGGTTCTGGTAGTGGCTGCCATGCTACAACCTTTTCATACCCCAATTCATCATTTGTTTTAAACACCGTATCAACGAATCCTAAACTTGTCGAATCGTAAATATCATGCCAAAATCCAAATCCATATTCACTATCATACTGGCAGAACATCGGCAAATCCTCTTCGTGATTTTCGACAATACACATATAGAATCTCATATCATCATCTTCTGGCAATCTATCTTCTACTGAAATCCAGTCTTTATCTTTCTTCCCGTCTTCATATCCGATCTGATACAACTTTTTTCTGCTGCATTCTCCGCACTTCGGAACATCGTCCATGTGAGAACGGATGATTTTTCTTGCAATATACCATGCAGTAAAACTATCTATCGCAAAATGATGAATGCCTGCTGAATCTTCTATGTCGTCTATGTTTTCGTCAAATGCTTCTTTTATCTCTTCCAAGATCTTCTCTAGTACGTTCTCCATTATTCCACTCTCCTAAAATCCTATATCATCTAAGAAAAAACCAATTTCTTCTTCAAATTCTTCTTTTTCAATACCATAATCTTCAAGCATTTCTTCTAATGGAAATACTTCAGACAGTTTTTTCATTAAGTATTCTGCTATTCCCTCTGTATCATATTCTTCGACAATAGTATCTTTCTGTAAAGGTTGAATCATTCCATCTTTTAAATGATGTGCAAATTCGTCAGCTCCAATAATTATTTTATTCCCTTTTGGAATAATTACTTTTTCTCCAAACATCTTCTCTACTTCTATATCACAATTTGATGTTAGGATTTGACCTATTTTGTATTTCATTTATTCCATCTCCTATTCCATGCTTCGATTGCATTTATTTTGCAAGTATTAATACTATTTAGTGCGTTGTCTGCATTTTGCATACTAGGACAATATCCTTCTGCTTTTGCATAACATTTTTTGCATTCACACCAAATAGTCCAACCAACATTATTTTTTCTTTCCATTTTTATTCTTGCTTCTCCACCACAAAACGGGCATTTCTTTAATTCTTCCATGTTACTCACTCCAATCTAATCTCTGGCCACAATGATTGCAGCAATCAGAATCCCAATAACAAAACATTTCTATATCTGCCATATTTCCAAACAGTCTTTTGCATCTAGGACACGACGCTTGTCCATTCCAGTTTTCTACTTTTTTCGGCAACTGCTTTTCCAGTGCTTTGATTGCTGTTTCATACAACCCAATTGCCAAATCCAATGTTTCATTATGTACAGGATTGCAATATTCATCGTATTCTTTTTGTGCATCTAATGTGCGAATTTTTCTTTGCAGAAACTCTATCGCTTCTTTAACTTTCTTTTCGTCCACTTTCTGTACCCTTTCTAACCCTAACAACCTCTTTGTCTGTCTCTTTTGCTACTCTTCCACTTGCACATTTCACGCATTTTATTCTCCAACCGCCATTGTGTCTTTCAAAGTGTCCAAATCCAGGTTCTATCCATTGACCACAACAATAACAACGCCCTGCATATTTATTTCTTGCCATCTTCCATCACCAAAATCCCTTCATCAATCAAATTATTTACTGTTTTCAACAAGTCTTCCTGTACTTTTAAATCATTTTCGTGCTCGATATCTTCAGATCTAAAAAACTTGTTAAATTTATAAGTACTCATTCCTCCCAAACAATTACAATAAACACGAATTCTACTATTGTAATATGGCTTATCATATATACCTATCCAAAACTCGTTATCAGTGCCGTACTGTATATCTTTATCAGTCCCAACCGTTCCACTAATACATCATGCATTGATAACATTATTTCTCCAAAATAAAGGTTCCTTAATTTTGGACTCATCACCAACTTTGAGTTTTTAAATTTTCTTCATTTTTAAGTTGTATTTATTTTCTACTTTAGGCTTTCGCATTTCCTATCTCCTTTCAAGTAATTAATCATCAAAATTCGATGGATTCATAGAGCAATTTTCACATGCATCAATCCATTCTCCATTTTCATCTACGTAATAATCATCACCATAAATTCTACATTCATCACAATGATCATATAAATCATTTAAATAGTCGTAATTACACATTTTTTCTCCATTTCATTTATAAACAAATTTAAACCTTTTTATCTATATACTTTTCTAATTTCTTCTAAAATTTCTTTATCTGTTTTCTATTATTAAAGTGATCAATTGCAGCATCAGGATTTACAATGTCACACCATATACAATTCAACAAACATTTTCAAATAGCGACAAATGGAATTGTTTGCTGAATCTTTGTTTACAGTTATAAAATATCTGATTGATTATACATGATGTGCTCACTATAAATCGTGATGCTAAATGATGTTTTCATACGCGAAACTTTATATATAAATAATTTCGGGCTTTTGGAGGTTTAATGTATAGGAAATTATTTTCGCATATGAATTATGGATAAAGGAATCGAACCTTTTCTAATGCGTCACGCTGCATTGTGCTACCATTTACACTAATCCACAACTTTTATAAATCGTTAATTGAAGCTTCTGTAAAAGTCTCCTGTTTTATCAATACTTCTACAGACCATCGAGTCAATTTCTCGTTTCATTTCTTCGCCGCATTCAGGACACATATGTCCATCTCTTACGTATTCTTTTATTGACATTGTAATAATTTCTTTATGACCGCATTTCGGACACTGAAATGGATAATTCATATTATTTATTCTCTCCTTTTAACCCTCTAATTTTCTTAGTTCTGTCATTAAATTCACTAACTCGCTATTGTTCTTATTAATTAAACGATTTATTTCTTTGATTCTATTAATACGTTCTTCTTCCTCTTTACGTTTTGAATATGCCTCCATATTAACAACACCAATTACCTGAGCTGTGGGTTTTTTACCATACACACTCAATGGTAAAATCACTTTTACTTTACCTAGTACTCTTCTATCTTTACTTTTTGCATTAACGACTACAAGAGTGTTATTTAAGTTGGCTTTTCTAAGTAATTCATACTCTTCCTTGTATAATGCGAATCCATAATCTTTACGATTGTGATCTTCTAGTAAATTCACAATTGCTACTAAATCATATACTGTCATAGTTTTATTCTCCTTTTCTATTTGCTTTCATTCAAATTTTGTTATATACTGTTTTATGACAACCACCACATACAAGAAATCATCCAGATAAATTCATGCGATATATTTTCGTCTGCATGAAACCAGGAGATGATTTTATGCTGAATATAATATGGTTCATGTCGATGCTTATTGGCAGTTCCGGCTCCAGAAGTGGGAATTCGTCCATGAGCATTATCGCCATTATCCTAAGAGATAATTGACGAAGTGACAGTTGTCGCATTGCAATTCATTTCTTGCAATGACTGTCCGTATATGACTTCCATCTCAGGAATTGTACATACAATATGTAGTATTTGTACCTAACCAGAACTACTATATATTGTGTTTATTTTCAGATGAAATCGACATTTCAACTTAACTACATATAAAAAAAACGTTATCGACAAGATGTACAGATTTAAGATACTGTGATAAAAAACGGACGAACTCCAAGAACACCCCAGTCGCAATCGTCGTAATCCATGAACCCATCACTATCGGCAATCTGAACATAGGAAGAGTCCTTTCTTGATGGTGTCTGGTTTGGGGTTGACAACCAATATGGATAATCAATCAACGGTAATCTATTTCCGCATTTCCTAAATAAATCAAAATTTGGAATAGATAATACATCATCTTTAATAACACCATAATCATCAAAACCGTCCATACTGAGTAATTTGTTTTCAAACGGAACAATACTATTCCCATATTTATCTTTAATGTCTTTTGCAAGTTTGTACTCTTTAAGATATTTTCTTACAGAAGATTCTGCGTAATTATTATTGCTGCCAAAACTCATCTTCGTAAGAACACCATACATAAAATGGTATACTTTTCCATCAATCTTAATGTTTGTCCAATAATATCCAAATTCCTCTTTAAAATTTTTATCCATAAAATTCTTAACAGATTCTTTAAATTCCTCTTCATATCTCTCTGGATCGTTACTATACCATTCTGGTACAATATCCTGATCGACTTTATAAGTCCACTTTGAAATATCAGAAGTGATAACATATTTCTCTGGCGGAATTAATTCTGCTCTCACAAATTTCTTAGAAGCATTAAATTCATTATCTTCTACATCCAAGTTTTCAAGTAAACTTGAATGACTTTCATTCCCTAATGGTACAAGTTCCACCCTATTCTCAAAAATAATCCCACTTTTAAATTCACCCATAATTTATTTTTCCTTTTCCTTATTTAAACAATTTCAATTTCAATTTCTTCTCCTGTCAGCTCTTCCAGCTTCTGTTTCATTTCTTTCACTGTCATTTTCTTTGGTTCTTTGCGTTCCCAGATGAGCTCAAGGTTGTTTTTAATAAACACATCTTCTATGCATCCGAGTGATCCCGGAGTAATCCTATAGACTTTAACGACGTCTCCTCCTTTATAACCTGCCCATTTCAAGCCATCAGTATAACCGACTATACTATTGTGTTCGCCTTTTCCCACTGCCGTCCCAGCCAATACAAGATACATACCCCCATCTCTCTGTTCCACTACCATCCCATCTTTCAGATCTGCTTTAGTAAAATCTTTGTCCATGTAACCACTCCATTCTAAGATTTTATATCCTTCACTTTCATAAAAATCACAACTTGAAAACTTTCCGCCTCCTGTATAGCATGTTTTACTGAGATATCTTCCATATTCCGTATACTCTAAGTAACTATCTCCGTTACACCACTTCATTCCATGTTCGTGCATCTGCTTGCAAAAGTCTACCGCTTCTTCCTCTGTTTTACAGTGCACCGCAATCCTATTGTCTTTATTTTGGAATTCATTCCAATTAAATTTTTTCATCTCTCTTTCCTATTCCTCTCCCATATATTTTGCAGCAAACATCAATGCTCCGATACCCAATACAAATCCATAGAAAAATGAATCTTCTCCAATTTCATATAATCTAGCGCCGGCTAAACACGATGTAATTAATCCACCAATTTGCATTATGTTCCAAAATGTTTTATCCATATATTATTCACCTCCATTTATCCAGCAAGTTCATATTTATGTCTCAAGAATTCACTAAGATCATTCACCATATATGTATAATTCTCTTTCTGATCTTTAATATATGTATCGTTTCTTTCGAAGAAACTTACCATCCATACCGGAATTTCTTCATCAAGTTCATTTTCAATGCTGTATGCAATTACGGCAAGTAATGAATTATTATTTCCAGGATCGAGAAGTTTTGATGAATTATCTACTTCCACAGACCAGTCTTCTAACAGCGATTTATAAAACTCGATATCATCTTCGATAACATCTTCTTTTACATTTTCTTTAATAAATTCCAAAGTATTCTGTTCTGCAGAAACATCTTCAGTTACATTATTATCTTTTACATCAACAAAACTTTCTTCCTCTTTTTCAATATGTAAGTATTCTTTCATGAGTTTTGTAAGAAGTTCAATTTTATTCAGAACTGTTATTTTTCTTTTTGTGTCATGAGTTAATTTAAAACTTTCCATACTAACTCCATCAATCTCCTTGAACTTTAAAGTCCTGTTATACTCCATTAAAAAATCAACAAATTTAACATCTTCAATTCCATATTTTACAAATTCATGATAGACCCCTAACCAAAAAGGAATTGTAGATACTGTTAGTACATCATCCAATTCTTTATTTTCATCTCCAATTTCACACTCTAGTCTATTTAAATATGAATTGATTGTTTCAAAATTTTCATCAGTTGCATTTTCATCAATAAACTTATAATTTTTCCCTAAGTCAGATTTCCAGTTATCTTTAAAAAATACCAACATCATTGCTTCTGTAACAGCTCTATCAATTTTCCCTTTAATGACATTTGCTTTTGTGAATTTTCCGCAGTTATTAAAAAATCTATTATTCTCGGAAATACTCTTAATTTTTGCTCCTGTAAGTGGACTAATTTTTGTCATTCCACTTTGTTCTTTATTCATTGCAGAATGATTGTTGTAGTCTCTGATGTGATCTGCAATCTGCTGATCTGTGCAATGGAAGAATCTTGTGACATTGATATTAAACTCTTTAAATCTATCTTTTAAATCGTCCGGAAGATTTTCATATTTTTTTCCAACTATATCAAATACTTCATATTGAAACACCGGATTACCCTCGTCATCCAAAAATCTATTTCCATTTTCATCTACTTCATATTTTTTATATTGAATCAAATGTCTCTCTGCCCCATTTTTTGTTATTGTGATTTTATTTTTCTTAAATGACTCAGCATAAGACAGCCTCTGAAGCCCATCTATTAAATACGATACACTTTTTTTTGTTTCTTTATTATCCTTGTCACAAATAACTATTTCAGGAATAGGAAGACCACTTAAAATTCTTGCAAGAAATCTATTAACTTCTTCTGTTGTCCATTGAAATGCCTTTCTTTGCAAAATATATTTGCAGTTAATATCACCGTTTGCTTTCTTCTTTAATAATGACGATAAAGAATATTTGTCCATCCTATATTCTTCAGCAACACCAATTTCCATTATTGTTTCTTGCATTTTTTTATCCTCCGTCCTAAAATCTTCTATATCTGGTTCTCTAAAAAACACAGACAGTCCTTCATTTATTTTTATTTTTGCTAAAATGTCATTGTATTTCCACTCATTGATATGAAGTTTATCCAAAATGTCTTGATGTGAAGATCCTTCCATTTTCAACTCAAGAAATTTTCTATGAATATCAGGTAGACTGTTCAAGAACTCTTCTACTCTTTCATCACTTTCGTTCATATAAAGACCGACTTCTTTTTCTAAGTTAAAATCAGAAGCAATGCTGTTTTCCAATGTATAATCTTCGTCTAAATCAATTTGCATATTGATGGACATATCTGGAATGATTATCGGATTTCCGTCTTCGTCTCTTTTAATTTTTCCTTTACTGTCTGTTTCAAGGTTACACCTTTTAAATCTCATACGATCTCTTAACCATGTTCCTGTTCTTCTCACAAGATTTCCATAAAAATATGTGCTAAATTTGCAATCTCTTGATTCATCATAGGTGTTCATACTTTCCATTAAAACATCAACTGCTTTGTCATAGTATTCTTCGAGATATCCATCTGGAATATTTGTTTTTGAAATAATCTTTTTGCAAATCTTACGAATTTTCTTCATATCATTTCCGATATAGTCTTCGAGAATTTTATTCTTGTCCATCTTTATAAACCTCTCACACAAAAATATTTAGGTATTTGATTTTTATATTCGTATTTATGAATACACCATGCACTATATCTAAATATTTGTCAATAAATATATTCACATATCTGAATATTCTTTCATTGACATATGAATATATAATGTTATAATCTAAATATTAGGAGGTGTAATATGTTTTCATACAAACCTTTGCTAAAGCTACTTATTGATAATGATTTAAGCAAAACTCAATTTCGTTTGGAAACCGGAATAAGTATGGCTACATTAGCCAAAATCGGTAAAGACGAATATATTTCTATGTCCACTCTTGATACAATCTGTAAATATTTCGATTGTAAAATTGAGGATGTAGTCAAATTTATCAATGACGATAAGTAGTTTCATACAACCTGATTCTCTTATTACTATGAATCAGGTTGTAATTCATCAAAGAAATCATTTTCTTCCACAATTCTTACTTCAAACCGCCTAGTTCCAAGTCGATTGAATGTCTTTTCAATATTCTTAATTACAACAGAACATTTCGTGTTGTCCAGAACAGATTGAATGATTATCAACTCATCTTTAATCTGTCGTCTCTTTTCTAAAATTTCTTTTTCTCTCTTGTAAAGTTTGTATCCATCACAACCAGATTTCCATTTTTCTAATTCTATCTGATGCATACAGTTTGACAATTCACGATCAATATTTGCCAATTTTTTATGTAATACTGTTCTTCTTCTCGTAGCCTCTTCCACAAATTCGCTACACTGTTTTGATTTTTCAATCCACTGTACAACTTCATCACAAGGAATGTATGAGTCTTTTTTTATGTACTTCTTCTGTTCTGTTTGTACACTATCTGAATCCGTTTTGTTCTGAATAACTTCCTGATCAGACTTTGAAATAGGTTTTACTCTAAAATGAAAATTCTTCAATACTTTGGGAAGATTTTTCTGTATGTTCTCAGCTTTATCTTTTTCAAAAACCTGAGCATTACTTTTAGAACAAGTAACAGGAGACCCTTCAGAGTTTAACCTGATGTACAATTTGTCGTTAGTCACGACACAATTCATTTTAATCACCCTTTCCTTTTTTACTTTTCATTACGTTATTCTCTACATTTGACATGATTTTCTAAAAAAATGCATCAGAAATAAACGTTTAGAAACTTGTCCACACGAATAAAAAGTAAATTTCAATATTCAGTTTTCCAATATTTGGAATTTTTAGCTGATACGCTTGACTACTTTAAGAAAAATATGTATTATAATAGTAGGGATAGCGTAAAGCTGTTCTTAGCACTCCCATTTTGGGAAATGCGTGTGTGTTTTTAGAAGAGTCGGAACCGGAGGTGTTGGCGCACCGTTGATGGAAGTCCGGCTCTTCTTTTGTTGTGTTTACAAAAAATATATTATCACAAACATTTGTTCTTGTCAATAGTTACCAGAACGTTTGTTCGTTTTTTGTTCTTTTTCTTGCTCTTCTGAATCTGGAAACGGATCATGAACTAATATTGTACTCATAGTTCCAATGGGACGAATGCTTATTACATCTTCTTGCTTTTCAGAAAAAACTCTTAATTGATTAAGAAAGTCATCACATATCTTTGCAATAGTTTCAGATCTTTCTATGATTTCCTTGCATTCCTGAAAAGTTTTTCTTTCAAATCCTATTACTTCATTTTCACTTTCTAAGTCCTGTTCCGCAACTAAGACTTTTTTCCCTTTACAATATTTCACTGCTTCATCAATATCCATTAATACATATCTCATTTTAAATCATCTCCCCACATTGGATTTGCTTCATAAACCCTTCTAATTTCTCGTTTGTCTTCTATATCTGTCAATTTGCCGAGGTATTTTATAATTCTTAATTCTGAAATTTGTTTTAAGCATTCTGCTAAAACAATAGAATCTTTTACCAAACCAGTTCCTCTACCTCTTTTAATCAGAGTATGCGTTGGCTGATTTGGATTTTTTAATTTTGTACTAAATGGCATAACCAGTGTAGTAGCAGCATGATGATTTCCGATATCGTTCTGTATTACAATTGCTGGTCTTTTCCCACCCTGCTCATGTCCTATCGGATTATCTCCGAAATCAACCATAACGATATCAAACTGTCTTACATTCATGACGCATCCTCCTTTCTTTTGAATCCATGTACTTCTCTCTTTCGTTGTTATAAGTATATATTCTTTACAGTATATTGTCAAGAGTATATTCTGTAAAATATATTTATTTTCTCAAGAATATATGCTAAACTATATACTGTAAAGAATATATAATGAATAGGCGGTGAATACATGCGTTTAGAGATCAAAGATTTAGTAGATAAAAAATTCAAAAATAAAAACCAGTTTGCAAAAGCAATCGGAGTCGGATATCCTGCTGCTTGTAAACTTTATGATGGAGACACAAGCAAAATCAATTTTGATACACTAGAAAGAATATGTATCGCACTAGAATGTACTCCAACTGATTTATTCAAATCTGACGATCCAGCGTTAAATAGACTTCTTTTATATTATTACAAGTTGCATGAAGCCAATAAAAAAGACGATACAAAATAAGTATCGTCTTTACATATATTCTTACATCTGAATTGTTTCTTTAGCCTTTCTAACTGCTATGTCCCAATTTACTTCTATCCCGGAACCAATGCTATACCATGTATCTTGGCTTTCACTGTACTGCAACACATTCCAACACCATAAGTTTGACTTTTCTTTGTGCGGTTCTAAAATTACTTTTCTCATAACATTTACACCTCCCGGATGAAAGTTAAATTCTATTTATATTTATATGTTGATAATTTCGACATCCTCCTTTGGAACGGTATGCCAATCGTCATAGAAGTAAATATATAATAAATCTGGATTAGGATGTACTCTATACGCAACATATTTATTTACTTCTAAAATCCCAAATCTTTTAAGTAAACATTTCTTTACCATACAAAATCACCAACCTTTTTATATTTTTAAATAATTTTTATCTAACATTCTTCCATATACGGATTATCTTTTAGTCTATAATCACAACCTTTTGCCAATAGAAATTGTTTCCATTTCAATAATTCTTTCGATGTTAATACAAAATCATGGGTATCTATTCCATTTAATGATAAATCCAGTGTATCACAAAATTCGGGGTATTCTTCCATTATATAAATGTCGCAAGATATTTGATTCGATTCTTTGTCTCTTTCAATATTGTTTACACATCTTGTATATGGAAAAATTTCTTTTATAATGAATTCAATTTCCTCATCAGTCAAATCGAGAAATTCTCTGTATTTCAACATTATATTCCCTCCGTCCATTACCATCATTAACAAACTTGTCTTTTCCAACCTCTTTTTTTGAGTTCTGAATAATAATCTGCTTTCTCCAGGCACCTACATTTTTCATAAGAAATCATATCAATCGTTGGTTTATGAAAGCATTCTTTTTTCTTTACATCATTTTCAGATAGCCATACTTGATGTGATCTGCACCAATATTTTGGGTTAATACATAATTTATTTCCTAATCCCATTCTAGGATGATTAGCATCTGCTATTTTATACTGCAATTACACTCCTCCAATAAAACCACTTTACTCTATGCTGCAATACCCAATACATTGAGGCACATCATATATATCTTTTCCAAACCTTTTAGTACATACATACCGAAGTTCTTTCCAGTTGATTCTCTCGTCTCTTCCAAAATCTTCCGAAATACTCAAGTCCTCTCGATCAAAGAAATCATACCCAGTATTCCAATCATTCAAGATATAATCGTACATCTGATCAATGGTATCGAATTCCTTTGCTCCATCTATTGATTCACTCAACATACCTCTATGCGGTCTATATTTAACCACTCACTTCACTCCTTTCTCAAGATGAATCTTAGATTTCAACTGGATTTTCTAATTCAACAATCTTTTCTCTATTCTCGACCAAAGCAGCTTGAGCAATACTGTTGATCTTATTCTGACAAAATGCTTCAATTTCTCCTTTTGCCTCTAATGTTGTCTTTTCCATCTGTTCGTCAAACTGTTCAACACAAAAATCTAAATTACTTCCAATATTATATTTTACTTGTTGCAATTTAGATATCATTTCTTTTCTGTCTTTTACACCTAAACTCTTTTTGTCATCTAATGATTTTTGAATCTCGTTTATCTGATCCTGCACCTGTTCCATTGCTTTTAAAATTGTATCAGAAAACTCATTTCTAAACTGCTCTCTCTTTGAATTATTCTCTGCAATTGCCGGTATATGCCCATCTTTCTCAGTGTACCTGATTGTACATGGAACCCCGTCTCCAACATTCATTGCAGTAATACATTCTGCGAATTGAGAATAACTCATTTCTACCTCTGTTATTAAACCACGACCATAATACCAATCATCATGTAAATGTCTATCCTGTTCTCCATGTTTTAATGTCATAACAATTCTATCGTTATGTTTAATACTACTTCCAAATAGTGTGTTTTCTCCACCACTTACTCTTGAAAACCCAATCATTCCAAACGCAGGATGTTTAAATGTTTCTCTTTCCAAAGAAGTTCCCTGTTTCTCTACTGTTCTTTCTATTTCTTTATATTCAATCATAATATCTCCTTTATATTCTTCCATAATAATTAATCCTACATTTCTTCCATTTCTTTTACTTTAATAAACATCTTTTTCGGGAGTATTTTATTACAGTTTATGCACCTTCGCCTTTTACTACAAAATTCTGTAATATCTTCAGAAGCTCCACATGGCTCATCATTGTAATCAAAAAGCAAATCTCTAATTACTCTTTCTGTTATATAGTATCCATTTTCTGAACCACAAAACGGGCATATTTTTTGTTCTTTCATAATTCCCCCTTCACTTGAAATCAATCATTCAAACCATTTAATATTTCTAATCGCTCATAAAACATATCGATATATTCCGGAAAATACTGAAACCAGTCACGTTTTACTTCTTTTATTTGATTCAATCCAATTTTCCCAACAGCTTCTAATGCAGCATCCTTCTGACTAACTCTTTTCCTAAAACAAGTTTGACAATTCGATCCATCTACTTTATCATATGCGTTAAACGTCTTATTAAAATTCATCAGCGGATGAAGCGAAACTGGCTTGTTGTTTGCATTGTTTACTACCCCCCGTTTCCCCAGTGACGATCGGTATTTCCTACAAGATAGTCAACAATATTCATCATATAATAATATATTTTACATCTACCAGAAGAATAATCAATTCTTGCAACTCTTCTATCTTTATGCATTATTTCGAAAAATATTATTATTCATGTTGTTCTATTTTCCTGCCAAAATTTCTGTTACTTGCTGCACTGTAACTCCATATATCTTTGCCACTTTCTTCTTATCTTTATACTTCTCGAATTCTTCTATAATATCATTCTCTGTCCAGTTGTATTCTACTGGTTCATTTATGAAAATTTCCATCACATTTTCTCCAAAATCCAATTTTCCAAGATGCTTTCCACAGAATCATATGGACAAAACAATTTCCCACTACGCACCATAATCACATCAACCTTTTTCTTATCTCTGTAGATTTTCGTAAGTTCTGTGCTTATCTCATATGTTTGTCCTGTACAAAACCCCATACTTCCGTCTCTTCCAATATATTTTCCTCACAATTTTATTCCTCCATTGCATATTATTTTAACACATATTACAAATCAAGTACAGCATTTGCAATTACAGACTCATCCATGTGTACATAATATCTGGCTGCGGTTTCAAGGTTTTTATGTCTTAATTGTCTCTGTACAATCATAATGTTGTTAGTTCTATTATATAAATCTGTTCCAACCCAGTGTCTAAGCATATGCGGATATATTCCCCCATCAGAATATCGTTCAAAAAAACTTGTTATTGCCCCTTTGCTCATTCTCTTGTTTTCGTTTGAAAGAAATAGTGCCTTATTAGTTATTTCTCGTTCTCTAATAAAAATATCTCGCATGGTCAAATATTCTTCAAGATATATTTTTGCACGTTTTGACATATATACTTTGTCATATATCTCTATATTTCCTTTACCCAAAACCATCATATATGGGCGATCTTCTTCATATAAATGTAAATCATTAATATCCATATTAATTAGTTCTTCTGATCGAATACCGCTTCCTTTTATTAATTGTACAATCGCAATATTTCTGATAACATTAAATTCATTCTTGTTTCCATCATTAACCCTTTTTAAGAATTCTTCCACTTCTTCATCTGTTGGAATTTCTACTTCTTTGAATTTTTTCTCTGACTTATACAAATTTTTAGGAATATACGCAATAACATTCTCATCTACACATTTGTTCTGTCTTAAATAATTCCAAAATGCACTAAATACATTTTTCTTAGTATTGATTGAATCCAGCGAATTGGATCTGCCTAATATACCATTCTTCAACTCATTAAGATATTTAATCACATTATTACTCGTGATGTCGTTCATATCTTTTACTGTTATGTCTGAAATACTGTCCTTCTTGATCCATCCATTTGATAACATCCAATTAAGCATGTCTCTAATATAAATCCAGTTAATCTTTTTTGTTGCTGATGACTTGTATCTATCAAAAAAGTCTGCGATAAAATCTGGAACGTTTTTTAATTCATCAGCTAATTTTTGTTCAATTTTTCTTTGCTTTTCAACTTTGTAACACATACTTATTCCCTTCTCTATAATACATCTAATGCTTCTGCCAGATCCAATTTGTTACCCAAATACTCTAATGCATCCATTCTTTTGCCAAATTCTTCTGATTTTTCATTTTCAAAATGACTAATTTCCCATAATTCCCCATCATCTGTCCTATAATATCTCTGTTCATCTGGTTCATTGTCCCTTGTCAAATATTCGTATACACTCTTATGACATAATTTCTCATATTCTCCTACAGGGATATCTTCTCTACTAAGTTCTTGTATATACAACACCACCTACTTTAAAATTTCCACCCATGAAGAACTCCTTCTGATTTTATTCCTGGAATACTATTATCATCATCGCATGATAACTTATAATTATTCCAAGTTGAATTCTCCATATCTCTTATTCTCTCTTTCGTTTTTCTGCTTTGCTTCTTAAAAAAATACTCCATATTATTTCTTGTATCCATAATCACACATCCTCCTTTTTTTTGCAATAAAAAAAACAATCCGAAAAAATCAGATTGTCTCTTCTTATGTGTACTATAAAAGTCACCAGGATAATCTGATGACTTCTAACTACGCATAATTATCTTCTTTTATTGATCTTTCTCCACTCGTATTCCCAGCGTTCATCTTCTGTCATATTCTTTGTCTTTTGATTTTCAGCAAATGTAAACAAACCTCCAATAACAAGAACAATCAACCCAAAAATAATTCCACCCATAATGTTTACCTCCAATTATTTTTTTATTTTAAACTATCACTAAGATTTTCCAAAAAAGCACATAACATCAATAAGAAAATTCCACCAATTAACGCTCCCATATATATCCCTCCTTCATTATCCATTATATATGTAAGCACACTTATGTGCAACACCACTCTGTGTTCTTCCTAACTCTTTTGCAACTTCTCTATAAGACATTCCTCTACGCAACATGGATTTTGCATAGTTTATTTCCATATCTGTCCAGTATTTTCCTTTGTTTGGTCTGTCATATGAGAATTTTTCACACCTTACCCACGCCGGTTCCAAAGCCAATGTCATACAATCATACCTAGACCAGTTGATAATATCCTTATGCTGTTCAGCCCATTTCCAAAAATTTTCAAGATCAATCATATATTTTGTGCAGCACGAACATTTAAATTTCCGACATGGAAGATCATATTGATTTATCCACTTCATAACCACCTTATGAGTAACATTAAAACACTCAGCAAGTTTATTCACGCTTAAAACATCATGCACCTTGCTCAAGCCTATATCTAAAGCCTTTGTAACAACTGCATATTCTGTTCTATTAAGTCTTTTTGCTGTAATTGACACAGCCTGATTCAAATATTTTGATTCCAAGTAATTTATTTCTCGTTCTGTCCATCTTCTAGCCATATCTACACAATCTCTCTTGGGATATAATCTGCTAAATAATCCACCTGTCGTTCTCCAAAACGAATTTTCAATTCGCCAACATAATGATATTTAATGTTATGTTCCTCAAGAAGTCCTTTGAAAATGTCTCCAATCGGTTCACACACATCCGTACATAAATGAAACCTTCTTGTTGCTTCTCCGGCAAGACTCTCCACATCTCTCTGTTTGTCCATCGGAATCTGATATACCTCTGGTTTCAGTCCATAATCTTCGTCATGTTTGTTACCATAAGTTCCGTCAAAATCTAACACAAACAATGTCCACATCATAATTTCAAACTCCTTTATTTTAATCTATTATCTTTCTATTATCTTATCAGCATAACGATCAAGAAAATCCTTTAAGACATATCTATCAAGCTGCCAAAATTTCTTTTTTACTCTATTGAATGTTTCTTCCGTCATTAGATATAACCTATCTGTTATCTTCTGATCTCGCAAAGCAATCAGACAATTTTCATATTGTGCTCTGTATCTTAGATAGCCTTTATCGTCTACTTCTTCTTTATCGCAAATATTGCATATATGTAAGTTTCCGCTATTACTGTTTATGTAAAAAATATATGATATGTCCTTCAATTCGTCATACATATCATCATACCTCCTTTCTCACATTAAAATAGCACCCAAAGATATATTCTCTGAATGCTTTTAGATCATTTTATTTTTTTATCTGTTGAAATGTGAAGTTCATCTACCTATACATTACAAAATTCATATTCTGTTTTTGTAATAACACCTTGTCTTACCATATCTTCAAGTGTTCTATATACAGCCCTTGCTCTCCATGCTGCATAACAAAATCCATCAAACTCACCAACCGAATAATCATAATTTTCTTCAATTTGTTTCTCTAAGATTTCTGCCAACTCACTTTTATGAAAGAAATATGCTTTATACATTGCAGTTTTCAATCTGTATTCTGTGATAAGCAAATCTTGTTGATCTATCATGTCACTTAGTTTTTCTAATCCTATGACAAATTCTCTTGCCTTATTTACAGATTCCATAATATGTACCTCCAATCTATTTATTATCTAACACATCCAGTAATCCTTTTCCATTCTCCATTGACGTTAGTTTTAGTTCAACATCAGTGATAGTATTTTCAGCAACCAATTTAACAAATTCGATAGGTAACTGATTTCCGTTTTTTTCTGCTGTTATTTTCAATCCTTCAACTAAAGATTCTATTCCAACCTTTACTCCAGCCAAATAAGCTAATTTTAATTCATCCATAACATTCTTCCTCAAATCTTTAAAACAAAATGCGACTTTTATCTGTTATTTATCAATTCCATTCTTCTTTTATACATTTCCAAACTGATATTTCCGGCGCATCTTTCGCACAGATCTAGCCCTAAGTTCTGACAGTTAATGTCTGTAAATGGTTCTCCATAATTTAATTTTCCCATGCGATAATATTCTCTTTCAATTCCAAAGATATCTTTCTTTTTTACTTTTGGAATTTCTTCTCCGCAGCAATCACAAATTATTTTTTCTATTTTCATGTGTATTACCTCTTTTGAAATATAACTTTTATTTAATATACCAAGAATCTGTTTCTATAAACTCAATATTCTCTAAACTAGGATTGTATTCTTTTAATTTTTTCTTATATTTATCTAACAAACTTCCGCCTTTTCCGATCATAAATCCAGGTTTATCTGTGCAAACCTTAATTGTATCTCTTAATCCTGGAAATACTCCAAGGAGAATCACTCCTTTTACTCCTGCTTCTTTCTTCCATTCTTTAAAAATGCTTGAAATTTCTTTTCTCATACTATATAAACCTCTTTTCTTGAAATACGAGTTCTAAGTCTAAATTGTTTCCAATTCCATTTTTAATCTGTCTTTAAATTCCATAAAGTCTTTATTTGTGATAACTTTATCAAAGAATTTGTTAATAAAACTATCAATGAAATTATGCTTTTTCAATCTAATTTCTACTTGATTTTTCCAATACTTAATACGTTCTTTATCATCATCTTCTGTTGCATAACATAACTGTTTCTCTGCTTCTTTTACATCATAATTGGAATTACAACATAAATAACTTGATAATTCTTTTTCCTTATCAATTTTTGTATTCAACCATTTTTCATGTTCTAACTTTCTTTGCTCTTTCCAATACTCTTTTCGCTCTAAATAATACTTTTTCTCTTCTTCTGATAGTCTATAGAAACATCTTCCATCTGTAATTGTATCATCATATACAATTGCATCCAAAAGGTTTCCTGACTGCTTTAATGCCGGTTTTTTATTAAGATAAAAATCACTTATTTTGGCAAAATAGTCTAGTGCAAAACCAACTGCAACTCCCCCCTTGAACCATGTTCTGTGTTTAAATCTCTTTTCTAAAAAATCTTTCATTTAATCAACCTCCATTTTCCTCCATAAATTTCCGATTTTATCTTGAGATGCTATCCTTTGTAGCCTTCGTATTTACACAATAATCAACTTCAATTTCTGCCACTTCTCCGTCTTGTAAATTACTAAATACAGTTCTCTCATAATTATCTAATGTGATAATTTTTGTGATTTTAACAATCCCATCTTCGTTATATACTTTTATTTTCATATCAAACCTCCTAATAAAATCCTGATTTCCTATTCTTATTTAAGCAATTTCTTCCCACATATCGGACAAAATTTTGCTTTATCCATATCAGTTCCAAAATCATATCCGCAACACCTAGTCACTCCATCAATTAGATATGCTTCATTTATTTCCTCTATTTCAAATACTTCCTCTTCACAATTAAAACATCTAGGTTCATATTCAAGACCATTTTCAATCTTTTCTAATACAATCTCTTTTGCTTGTGCCTTATTACATGCCTCTACTTCATACGATTTACTACATTTCTGATAATAATCTACAATATATTTTGCCATAATCATTTCCTCCTATACCCCCATCAAATCTTTCCCGACACTAACACCATAAGTTTCTTCAAACCATGTCCAAATTTCCTCTCGGTGAGTTCCCGTTACGAATCCATTCCATTCCTTCTCAATACATTCTGTTCCAGGATTCATTGGAACGTCTCCGAATTCTAACCACAAATTCTCGATATATTCTGCACGCCTGTATTCAAAGCTATCGTTCAGACCACGATTAACGATACATGCTAAATCAGCATCTGTGATTAAGAATTTCCGTTCTGTGCAATAGTCCATTATCGCATTGTATTCCTTATCACAAAATTCTGTATCATCTTCAATCTGATCAATTTTCAGTTCTTTTAGATATTCTCTTAATGACATACTATTTTCCCTCTTTCCAATGTTCCATATCTTCATTTTTCAATGCGATCATTTCCAACATTTGCAGCGTACTGAAACATTCATTTTGTTTTAAAATTTCCAGTTCTTCTGTGATACACTTTACTTCTTCATCTTTGTATTCTAAAGAGTCCGCATAATCCATATCTAAAGACAGATTATATAATATTTTCGCAATTTTCTGTGTGTCCATGTTATTTCCTTCTCTAAAAAACTGTATTTCAATTAGAATCGCTTATTGCACACGAATCAGCTATGAAAAATTTCCCATACATAACTTACTATATCCTCCATACAAAGCGTTCTTTCATTGTGTTAAAATCATTTTGTAGTATTCTAATTCTGCACAATCAAGTCCAAACTCTTCCGCTGATTCAACATCTTTTATCGCAGCATGGATAAAGTCAATAATTTCGCATTTTGTATATTTATTCTTGTATTTTTCTACTGTTAAATAACAATCGTTTCCTTTAGCAAAATAAAATGCTTCATTACCAATTCTGCAACATAAACCAATACATCCACCGTACTCATTTTCTAATGATATTAAATTCTCTTTGAAACCATTTCTTATCATTTCTTTAGTAATCATATTCATTCCTCCATACAAAATCGTGCTTTCATTTACTCAACACTCTAATAAATTCAATTAACATTTCTAGTTTCTTTTGTTCATGCTCAATCATCAATTTCCATCCATCAGGCTTTTTCTTCTCTTTAGAAAGTTCTTTCTGATACTTCTTTATTCTCTCTCTACACAAACCTGCTATGCTTTCACAATGTTTTTTGACAGATTCTTTTGTACCGCATTGATTTACTGGCAATCCCCATTTATCATTGAAATCTGCTACAGTTCCATATCCATAAAAATCATTTTTAATCTCCGCAAGAACCCATTTGCTCCCCATTCCTGTAGGCATTTCTGCTAATATTTTCATATACTTTTCACTTCCTTAAATCCATTTAGTTTAAGATATTCCACATAATCCATAATATCAGATTTCTTTTTAACTTCTATATCCTCGGCTCTGTTATAAGCATAGTATGGATTTATGAACACTTTATACGTTTTATTTTCCATATCTACAATTAAATTGTAGTTATTTGCTACGCCACCGTTTCTTTTCCAGTTTTTATCAATCCAAAATAAATGAATTTTCATATCTTTACACCTCTTCTTCCAGAATCCCTACTACACCACAAGGCTGACTTGCATTACTATGGTATTTCCCACCTGTAAAATAGGCGTAGCAATCATTCAAAACAACACCTTTTTCATAACCGTTTAGATCATTAATATTGATTTTGTTTCCGTCCTGATCCGTGAGTTCATATCTATCAACTTGTTTCTCATTTCCATATAATGTGTAAATCGATTTAAATCCCTTTACAGAATTTAGAATTTCTTCTTTTATATCATTCGGTACATTTTCTTTTTCAAGTTCTCTTCTGAAAAATTCTTTATCATCAATTTTAAAAATTACTTTTCTCATGGCTGCTTTTCTCCTATTTACAATAAATTCATACTTACCCATCTTTTAGCGCTTTTAAACTTTTACATTTTGCCAGTACAACAAATTGAAATTATCTTTTCATAGGTATCAATTCATCTTTATCAGCCACAAATTGATTAGCATTTTTTCTGTCGTTACAGTTTGGAAAATCATCAACAGACACTTTTACTCTATCCATTGTTTCTAGCCCAATAACAGTAACAATTTTCCCGCAATGAGGATGTTCTACTTCAACCTGCTTCGTTGCTCTATTCATAGGATGCCATATAAATTTCATTCCTTCTTTGTATTCCAAACCATCTTTCATGTACTCTTTGCCTTGCCACTTATCAAAAGGAGTCCAATCATTTACTACAAAACCACATCCATAAAAAGAACCTTCTGATACAAGATAATAATTTCCAGCTTTGCATACTCCAAAATCTTTCTTACAATAAATAACTTCACTTCCATCAATGAAAAAATATTTTTTTAAATCCTGATATCCATAATCTTTTCTTTTATTACTAAATCTATAGGAATTACATTCCCAATTTTTAAATCTTTCCATCATTATTTCCTCCCGATAAAATCATTATTTGTTTCCATAACATACGGAACAGCAAAAAGCTGTTCCTGACTGTTCCAAAGTTCTACGTTATTCAACTGATACACAGATTGAAGAGTCTAAAGAGCAAAACGGACGAATCCCACAACCGCCCCAATCGCAATCGCTGTAGCCCACGTCACCACGACTGTCAACAACCTGAACACAGGAAGCCGAGCATCCTTCATTTGTACTGTCTGGTGTATCTAACCAAAACGGTTTTTCATTTTCTGTCCTAAACATACCATTCTTCCTGGCTTTTCTGTAATCATCAAAAGTTCCTAAATGCACCTTACAATCACATGTTCCGTAAGTGTGCAACCCATCCATAGATAGTAAATCAACTGTATCAATCAATACATTTTCTTTTCCAAACCCTTTATAGATATCAGTCAGAATATCCCCATTTTCATCATTCAACACATTCTTGATTTCAGAAGTTCTAAAATCATTTAATTCACTGTCGAATCTATAAGTTTTTTCAAGAAGTTCTTTTTTCCAAACTTTGGTTCTATTGTTCTCAATATCCTGTTCCACCACATACCATTCATTTCCAATGTCGTCTACAATCACGTTTCCAACCTTGCATTCATATAACTGTTTCTCTTGCCTCATTCCTAAAGATTTCCTTAGTTCTTCTGTTAATTCGATAACCAGATTATTTCCTTCTACTTTTACATTTGTCTTATTTACTTCGATATTCATAATATTTCCTCTACTTTCTTTTAATAATTCTTATTTACAAAATGGTTTCCAGTATGCGATCAGTGCCACACCTAATACAGTAATATATACTTTTGCATCCGTTTCTGTCATAAACAACGCGATAAGAAGCAAAATCAATCCAGAGAACTTCTGAAAATTCAATCTGCGCTTCCACCGTTTAAATTTTTGACTCGTAGCAGCCACAACATATCCTTCTAACCAGTCTTTATTATGTTTCTTCCATTCTTTTTCCGTCATTACTGTTCCTACTACACCCATTTCTATTTCCTCCAATTCTTCATATACTTATTCTTTGCATTGTTATATTCCCATTTTTCCATCACAGATACTCCACCTTTTGTTTTGACTGTACAATACTTCTTTCCGGAAATTGTAAATTCACTCAAAATCTCCATTGTCTTATTCTCCTTTATGTTGCGTTTATTTGTTGTAATTTTTATTTCCCTGAAATCATTCCGCGAGCTGTGACACCCACAGAACGTAATATGTAAAGTTTTCTATAATAAAAGCACCTGTATAATTACAAGTGCTTTCTAAACGTATACATCTATATTACATTGTCTTTCTTCATTTTCGATATGAACATCTATCCATATTCTACCGCGTCTGTATGTACTTCTTCCTAAAATCTCCAATGTTACGAGGGGATTCTCCCGAATCTGCTCACACTCTTCATTCGTTAGTATATTCTTATCCAAGGCTTCCAATTCCTCAAACGTATAATCTGCTAAAGATTTTCCTACTGTTATCATAATCATGACTCCTTTCCTTTTGCTTCGTTCCACTTCTTTCAACCGAGATCAGCTCAATCTGGCGTTTCCTCTGTGTGATATTAATTAACTGTATCTGATGTTTGTTATAAAAATTTTCCATCATGTCTCTTCCTACTCCATTCTTTCCGCTTTCGTATTTGTTGTATATGGTTCTTTGCTGATTACCCAATCACCTACAGATAGATATACTTTTTCATTATCGTTCCAGGTTTCCCAACCTTTTATATCATTTACATTGATATATCCCCTATACTGTGTAACGTCTGTTTCGATATAATAGCCAGTTCCGTCCGAAAAGTTTAACTCAAGTCCTTCTGTTCCAATAGCTACACTTGTTATTTGTGTTGTGTCGATATATGTCTCTGGAAATTCTGCGACTGTTTCCTGAGCTTGTTCCGGTACGTTTTCAACCGAGTTTCTTCCTATTATAAATGATGTCAAAGAAATAATTACAACAGCGCCGATATATAATATTTTCCGCTTCATCATTCAAGCCCTTTTCTATAAATCCTTTACGTTTCCGACTACTTACCAATCTGTTATTGAGTCCGTTGTATTTAGCTTTTCCAGTGGTAGACGCTCAATATTTCCATTTCCGGCATTATATGTATATCTGTATTTCCGTGTATCAATGATTGATTCACTGACAACACGTCTTAAAAATCTATTTGTCATAGTTTATTTCTCCTTACTATGCGTAAATTTTCCCATTTACACCTGTTTTATAATTCTTAAAGATAACAACTGGATTTTTAAAACAGTTCTCTAAATCATCAATATACCTACTGTCAAAGCAGCCATATTTTGATTTTGTAATTTTTACATTTTTATTATCTTCAAGAGTTTCTTTTATTTCCTCTTCTTTTAAATCCTGCCAACCTTCAAAAATCATCATAGAACAGTTATAGAAGAGTTTTCTATATTGTGTTCTTTTTCGGTATGGTGTAAAAATCATTTCCATAACATCGCTATATTGTGCATATGTTGTTGTTCTCATACTATGAAATGTGATTTTCTGAGCTACTGGGAAACCAAAGTCGTTTAGGTGCACAAGTGTATATCTTTTTCCTTCCTGTAATTTGTTATAAAGTGCACATTGTAACGGTTCCGCGTATTTCATAAACAGATCATAAAATACTTTGATAGCTTCGATTTCCGTTGTTACAGTCTTACTTTCTAACTCCTCGTCATCTTCATACATTGCCATAACTTCAAATTCTCCGAAAATCTCACAGGCATCAATGATGATTTTCTTTCCCATCGAATAACCGCCTTTTAATTCTTCATGTCTTATTGTTCTTGCTAACATTGTATTTTTCCTCCTGTCTAGTATAAAGTTTTGTATTTCTTACAATTTTTGATAAAGTCATGCTGAAACAAATTCGTTTTACGCTGTTATTCGATTAAAGATTTCAATTGTTTTTTCTGCCTGTTCTCTTTTTCTATTACTCCAATATCCTTTTCTTTTGCTTTTTAATGCTTTTTCTGCAGTGATTCTGTTATTAACTCCAACTCTTGCGGCATTTCTTAAAAGTTTTACTTCTTCGAAATCAAGTTTGATAGCTTTAAGAGTGTATGGATTTATCTCAAAATTTTCCTTATCGCCAGGCTTTAGATCCTGTGCAAGTGGAATATATTCATCACTTCCCATATTTTCGCCGATATTCCAAACAAAAAAGCCAGACGGAATTTTATCCACTATTTCAAAAATATCCGTTTTTTCACAAAGTCCACTTTTGCTGTAAATTTTATTATTTTCAATTCTAAATTCTTTCATAATTTCCACCCTTTGCCCTTTCTTTATGTATGTTTTCTTATTCTCTTCTAGTTTCGCTCTTGCTCGTCAGTATCGGACTTTTACCGATAGACTAGAAACATCATACAGCACAGCCTGTTTACGGTTTATTCCCTTAATTCACTTGCTGATTTTCCGCTTATAGAAGTTCTGTACCTAAACAGTGTTGGCTACTCGTATAAGCGCGCTGTATTTGATTTACAATGTAAAATTTTCAAGGTACTCATAACTTAAAACTATTTTATATAAGTTTTTCGTTACACTTAATGTATCATAATTTTTTCGTTATGTCAATACTTTTATATTATTTTCATAATCATTTCGTTATGTTTAATTATAAAAAAAGACACTATGCTTTTAACATAATGCCTAATACTTATGACCATCTGAAAATCTAAATTCTGAAATATATTCACATCCTAATATATTAGCTATCTTTTGAAGCTCTTCTTTTGTGAATTTTCCTCTTTTTAATCGTTGTGTCATATTCGGTTGAGATATACCGAATCTGTCCGCAAGCTCTGTTATATTAATACCAGCATGCAACATTGCTGATCTGATCTGCTCGTCTAGTGTTATTATTTTCCTACACCTCCTAATCTATATTAAATAATTCGTCAAAAGTGATCTTAACATGCGGAAAATGTACAATATATAATTCGCTCTTGTTCTCTTCCGTAACTGTATTAAATAAGTAATATTCTGGATTTCCTACGCTGTCATAGTCAAGCGTATATATTTCTACTTGTCTTTTTCTCCAGTCTACAATCCAGTATTCATCAATTTCCTGTTGTCTGTATAACTCCATCTTTTCCGTACGGTCATATTTTTCCGTAGATGAAGAAAGAACCTCCATGACAAACCGTGGAATATCGAAAAATGAATTCCCTTTTTTAGCATGTACACGACAATTTATAGAAGCGTCAGGAATAACAATTTTTTCCTCGTTTCCTTTCATCCATTTATATTGAACATTGTCCGGATATACACGACAGATATTTCCTTTTAACTGACTGTATACAGTAGCAACAAAATTTGTGATAATTTCCGAGTGCTCTATATATGCACCTGACATATCTGTTATGATTGCGTTACTCACAAGATCACTTCCTTTCTTTTCCTTATTATACTATTTTCCTGCACACAAGGCAAGAAAAACTATTCGGCTGCATCACAGCGTCGGAACGTGTCCGGTTTATTATTCTTTTCCAAAATGTGCTTTCCCCATCTCATTTGATTTATTGATTTCATTTATTATTTTCTCAGCTTCCTTTTTTGTCTTGTATGTGCCAAAAACATACTTGTGGCAACCTTTTGTTCCTTCTATTGTTTTAGGTGCAATATCAACTACTACTTTCCACATATTTTCCTCTTCCTCCCCGTCGTGCCGATAGGTCAAGCTTCATGTTTTATAAATTTTCCAAAAAAGAAAAATATTCTTTTATTTCTTTTCTGATAGAAAGAAGTTTTTCTTCTTCCTTTTCCAGTTTTTTCTCGTATTCTTTGGCGATTCTGAAACAAGATTGAATATTTGATTCCTCTGTTTCAGATTTCGCCATTTCCAAAATACCATCTTTTGAGTATTTAAAATTTTCTACATTTCTTAAAGCACGTTTTTCTTCTTCTAAAATCTCTAATAATGATTTGTTCATTTTCTTTTCCTCCTTATATATATAATATCAATCCGCTTCTTAGCATATCAAAGAACCATTCCTGAAAGTCATGATATTCTGTTTTATCTACAATATCACGATAAACTTCTTTGAGCTGATCCTCTGTAAATGTTTTATTCATTATTTCCGGAAGTGATTCCCGGTTATCTTCAGAAAAATAATATTTGTTTTCAGCCTCTTCATAATTTTCAACAAATTCTTTCAGTTCATCCAGTGTATCAAAACGTTTATAGAAATCTGTTTTAATCCATTTACCATTTTTATTGGCATATTTTGTAGCTGTCCATTTGTGTTTACAACAGTCACAGTAAACCGCCGAAAATACGATATTTTCATTTGATGTTTTAAAAGTATACATTTTTACTACCTCTCTTTCTTAATATCCAAAAGCTAGCCAGTAACCAACCATTCCGACCGTAAAGACAACCGGCATTAACAGAGTTGTGATCTCGTTGATTCTGTTTTTCAGATTTCTTTTCTTGCTTTTCATTTTGATTACCTCCCTCATTCTTATTTGATTGTTTATTCTCTCTTTTATTCTCAGCTACGCAAGCCATGTGTGAAAACATTAGAAGTAAAGTCGTTTCTACTACTCACTGCCACGGGTCTTATGCTTTTGCCCGAAACGTATCTTTCTTTGCTTGTCCTCTATGTCTTGCATAGTCAAAATAAAAATGAGAGTTGCGCTTTCATCGGGTTAGTTGGCGCTCCCACTGCTCCGGCTCTCTCGTTCCGGCTTATTTGTTTTCAGTACTCTTTATAATACTTTAGGAAGTTACCGGCTTTTTAACACTCCTTAAAGTGAACCGGTTTCGCTCATTATGTTCGCTCCCTGCCTGCATTTTCTACCCCGTTCTACGTAGGCTGACGGCTTTTAACTTTTTCGGCTGTTCTCATACCGTGTATAATCTGTTTTAAAAAGGAGATATACAAGCTCCTTCATGTCAGCACAACTATGAGGCATTGCTGATCTCGAGCCTTCGGAAGTATAAGCCGTTCCGATGCTTTTGCAATTCCTAGTTATTTTTGTGTGTACTCCTTGCCACCGTCACACGTCTTTCACATTGTTTTTCTTCCTGGAAAATCTTAATGCGGAAGTATTGCACTTGATAGGACTTATTCTTGTCGTGCCTATACAAGGTTTTAATTTTTGTTATTCCGTCCTATAATTGAAAAGGACTTGCCGACTTGACAAGTCCTGATTTACAAGTTACAATAATTTATGAGTTGTCGTGTATATATTCTTTTGCTTCTTGTTCCGTTGGACACTTTACAAGTTGCTTGTGATCGGAATTGTACACGACTGTTTCATTGTCGTATGTTATATAGTACATACGTTTTCACCTCCTTTCTGTTGGAAGTGAAAAATTATTTTTTAATTTGACTTATGCAAAATCATGTTTCGCTTGTCAATCTTATATACGTTTGAAAGTCTACTTTTTCAAAACCGCCGTAACCAGTGACTATAACTCAAACACTCTGACTATTTGATTTATAATTTGATTCAACCCTTATGCACGTCTGCGCTGTCTGACTAATGATGCTATACGCGTGGAACGGTCTATTTCGCTTCTTTCTTTCCCCTATAAGATAGAGAAATCACTTTATTAAGTTTTATTAAAAAGGAATTTTTCACAAGAATTTGTGAAACACGACTTGAAAAGCGAATACTAAAATGTTAGAATATAAGTGTTAGAAATATATAATCACTTTTCAAGAAGTGGGAAAGTCGTTGTTTTTTTGGTTGGTAGCCTAGCAACGACTTTTTGTATTTCCTTTTGTGATTATATAATATCATATGTTTTTATGTTTGTCAATCGTTTTTGATTATTTTTTTAATCTTTTTCGATTATTATTTTTGCTTTATATCCTAATGGGTTTATGATATCATTTGTTTCGTCTAAAGATAAATTTTTTTTATTTATTTTACGATTCAAATTTTGATTTACAATACCCATTTTTTCAGCAAGTACTATTTTTTTTATGCCGGACTCTTTGATTAAATTATTGATTGTATTTGATAATTCAGCATTATTATTTATGTCCACTCTGATCACCTCCTATTATAATAAGGAAAGTATACCATAAAAACAGAAGTTAGTCTAACATTTCACTATTCACTTTTCAAGGTGCAAATTCCTTTTATAATTGGGTATCGCTCAGCCAGAATTGACTTTACTTTTCAGATATGCTACACTTTAATTGTTTAGATTATTATGTATCGTGCAGTAAATCTGTACACCATATACAAGTTTTACGACTGACACCTTGTTTGCAATCTCGATTGTTGTCTGTGTATCTGTCGTTTAACTTGTATTTATCTTATCACTTTTATTTATGTTTGTAAATAGTTTTATTTATATATTTATTGTTTTATTGAGTCTTTATAATCAAATATGTTATTTCATTGATTTATTTTAGTAAATATGTATAATTATATTTATAAATAAAATATGATATAATGAAGGACTTTAAAGAAATGAGGTATAATCAATGTTAGAATATAATAATACGGAACAATTTTTAAGTGACTATCGGGAATACTTGAAACAAACGGGTATTAGCAACGCCCACGTTGCGCGTAAAATAGGAATATCGCCTCAGCAATTACAAAATGTTTTTAAAAAACAAGAATTAACTGTTAGTGATGTAATAAAGCTATGTAATGCGATTGATTATAATTGTAAAATTATGATTGATTAAGGCATAAAATACGATTAAAGAAAGTTGGTGTTATTTTGTCATACAGCAAAGAAGCCCAAAAGAGATATAGTAAAAAGACGATGACTTTTGCGGTAAAATACTACCCTACTGACATTGAGTATGGAAAAAAGTTAAAAGAGTATCTGGCAGATACCGGACAGAGTGCAAACAGTTATTTAAAAGAACTTATAAAGGCAGATCTGGACAGTAAAGGGATATAGGTATTTATAGGTATTATGGCTATACTTTACTTTTAAAACGCATATAATAGGAAGTAATACGTTATATGAGTGTGTAACTATAGATTACGTGTAGTGACATGCATTGGTAATATGTGTGTATGGTAGTTTTTTTGATAAGTAGATATGATTGTGTTTTAGTGTGATATGATGTGATTTATTGCGTGATTTATGCATGGCTGCCAGAGCATATTTTAATAAATTAGGAATCATTACTGTTATTCGTGTGGTATTATTT